>Ga0209026_1000037_pt1 | contig 282562 bp, 238 predicted proteins | sample AraplaCL_Col_mCL_FD_184262 | JGI IMG/M metagenome (GOLD analysis project Ga0209026, IMG submission 184262) | Arabidopsis root microbial communities from the University of North Carolina, USA - plate scrape CL_Col_mCL (SPAdes) (version 2) | ecosystem: Host-associated > Plants > Roots >... | reverse complement strand
GACTTGCCGGGCAGGAGCCCGGCAAGCGCCAAGCGGGGTGGCCTTTCTCTTTGGTTATCTTTCTCTTTGGCCACACAAAGAGAAAGTAACTCGGGCGCCGCAGGCGCACGAAAGCTCTTCGCTTCAAATCAACCAATCAGAGCAAGAGCATCGCCCACAAGTGGGCTCCACAACATTCCTACAACATCACGCTCATTTCTTTTCTTTCAGCCGTGCCACCAGTTGTTGCAGCACGGCCTGCGTCTGCGGGTGGAAGAACGCATCGGTGAAGTCTTCCAGCGGCAGCGCACCCAAGTCGGCGTAAGCCGCGGCGAGGTCGGCTCGCGCCAGCGTGCGGGTGGCGAGCATCGCGTGCGGCGGCAACGCCAGCAATTCGCCCAGCCAATGCAGCGCACGCGTGGCGACCTGGTCGACGCCGGTGAGTTCATCGACGAAGCCGCAGGCCAGTGCTTCGGCCGCCTCGATCATGGCACCGGAAACCAGCAACCGTTCGGCGCGGTAGGTGCCGACCACGCGGCGCAACGCCAGCTGGATCGCCTCGGGCACGATCAGCCCCACCTGCACTTCGTTCAGGCCGATGCGGTACGGGCCTTCGGCCATCACGCGGTAATCGCAGAACAGCGCCAGCACCGCGCCGCCGGCCGGGCTGTGGCCGGTGATCGCCGCGACCAGCGGAATCGGTGCGCGGGCCAGCGCGCCGCACAGCGAAAAAAATTCGCGCCAGTATTCGAGTACGCCAGCGCGGTCGCGCGACAGCAGCGCCGGTACGTCGACGCCGGCGGAGAACAGGCCTTGCGCGCCGGACAGCACAATGCCGCGCACGCCATCGCGCACGCTGTCGTCGATGGCGGCATGTAGCGCGCGCAACAGATCCAGGTTCAACGCATTGACCGGCGGGCGGGCCAGCTGGACCTCACGGATGTCGTTGGGGTGGTTGGTTATGTTGAGCATGAGGAACTCCGGCTCGATTGATTTACGGTTGGGGGTTGTCGGCGTCGGTCCAGCTGTAGCGCACGGCATAGTCCAGCGTGGCCTTGCCGTTGGCCGGTACCTCGACGCGGAACTCGAGAGTGTCCGGTGTCTGCTCGCTAGGTTTGCTGCTGGATGAAATCAGCGTCCATTGCCGCCAGCGCGAAGGATGTTCACGCACGGTCACCGTGCGCGCGCTGTCGCCTGCGTTGCTGAGGTCGATACGGAATGCTTCGCTCATGGCGCGGCCGGCCTTGTCCGCGCTGAAGCTGGTGCGCGTGCGTTCGGCGCGGAGATCAAACGCGGTACCCAGCGTGATCGTGGCGTCGCTGCCTTTCGGGGTGTCGTCGATACGGCCTTCGCCGATGAACTGCGGCGTACCGTTGCGATCGGCGGTGAGCACGCGCAGGTAGCCGGCCGGCAGGCTGTCGAATGCCTTCAGCTTGAGCGTGCTGACGATGGCGCTGCCGCCGCCCTGATTGAAATCCCGGTTGAGGATCGGCTGTTGCGGCTGGAAGCTGTTGCCATTCTCGTACAGCGCAGTGCGCACGCAATCAAGCGTGCGATCCGCATACAGCGGCACCTGGCTGACGCTGCCGTCGGGCAGCTCGACCGCGGCGGGCAAGGTGTAGCTGCGATAGTCGCCGATGCTGTCCTGCTGGGGCAAGGCTTCGGCCTTGGCGCTGAAACCGCGGGCCGCCGCCATCATGGGGCGCGGGGCCGAGGCCTTGGCCATGTTCGGCTCGCCGGCGATCAAGGTGAGCTGGGTGTCGTGCCAGTCGCGGCCGCTGCGGTTGGCGATGCTGGCATGCGATTCGAACTGCAAGCGGCAGGCCGCGCCGGGTTGCAACGTCGCCACATAGGCGGCGCGCCAGCCGAGGCCGGCGGTGGGATAGCTGAGCACGGCAGGAGCCTGGCCAGCGCGCGCCGCATCCACCCGCAGACTGAGGCTGGAGCCGGTGGGGAAGTGGCCATCCTGCACGCGGACGGCGGCGAAGTCGCGAATCAGCGTGGTCAGATTGTCGCCGCCGCGCACCAGCAAGCCATCGCCCGCGCGCAGCAGCGTGCCACTGGCCAGCAGCTGTCCGTTGCTGCCCACCACGTCCACATTCCGGCCGATGAGCCCGGTGAGTGCAGCGTTGCTGCCTTGTCCGAGCAGCAGGCGCTGCGACAGCACTTTGCTGGAGCCGTCGGTGAATGCCAGCGCCATCGCCTCCGCATCGAGGTAGATCGGCAGATCGCCGATCACCACGTCCTGCACGCCGCGCTTCAGGTCCAGGCTGCGGCGTTCGCGCACCACCGCGTAGCCTTCACCCACGCTGCCGTCGGTAGTGGACGCGTACAGCGCCGCGTTGTCGTTGCGATAAAGCGTGAGTTCGGTCGCGCGATCGGCGGCGGTCGCCGTGGCGGACAGCGCCGTGGCGCAGGCGAGGACGAGGGCGGTCAGAGGAGGGTGGCGCACGGCGAACTCCTTTCAGTGGGTTGTGCGCATCTTACGGGCTGCCGATGAAGCCCCGACATCCATGCAGGGCGCGAGACCTCGAATTGGCAGGGGACTCCTTGAATTGGCGGGAAAATCCTTCGAGGCGGCGGTTGGAATCGCCGCCTCGGTGACACTTATGCTGCATTGCAGGGTTGCGGAGAAAAGGGAGACGCGATAAATATAGATCGATCTAAATGCCATGGTTCGGGGGCCGTCAGTCGGCTGTTCTTCGGATCGGAGCCGGTTTTTAGACAGCAGGTCTGGCGGGAGGGCGCTGGATTTTTTCGCAATCTGGGTTTCCTCGGGGAGAGTCGACCATGAGCAACATCGGTTTCAGGCGCAGTGTGCTCGCGAGCGCACTGGCATTGGTATTCTTTGCGCCTCTGTCAGTGGCGGCGCAAACGGCAACGCCACCAGACGGCAGTCAGCAGCCAACCACGCAGCAAGATGCAGCGAAAAAGAAAGACACCACCACGCTGCAGAAGGTCGTGGTCACCGGTTCGCTGATTCCGCGGGTAGAGGTCGAAGGCGCGACCCCGGTCATCACCATCAGCGGCGCGCAGCTCAAGCAGGAAGGCTTCACCACGGTCTACGAGTTGATGAATTCCATCACCCAGACCGGTGTCGCCGAGACACCACCGTCCTGGGGCAGCAGTTCGGTCAATGCGCGGCAGCTCAACCTGCGCAACCTGGGCTCGGGGCGCAGCTTGTTGCTGATCGATGGCCATCGGGTCAGCGACTACCCGCAGTCGGCCCACGCCAGCACCAACTTCCAGAACTTCAACAATATCCCGACCGGGATGATCGATCGCATCGAAATCCTGGCCACGGGCGCGTCGTCGCTGTACGGCTCGGATGCCGTCGCCGGCGTGGTCAACATCATCCTGAAGAAGCAATACCAGGGCGACGACGTGCAAATGACGCTGGGTGGGGCCACCCGCGGCGGGCGCGAGTATGGCGATTTCAACCTCGTCGGCGGCAAATCGGGCGACCGCTGGCATGTGGTCTACAACCTGGAGCGCTCCCATCGCAGTCCGCTATGGGGACGCGATCGTCCCTACAGCGACTCGGAAGCCGACGCGGGCTACGGTGCCTACGACCAGAACGCGAGGTTGTTCGGCTATAAGACTTATGACGGCCTGTCTCTCTACGACGCCAACGGCAACTACATTGCACCGCCGGCCGGCGCCTGCAACCAGTTCGGCAACAACTTCGCGCTGCACGACTACAAGACGGTCGCCACCAACGGCCATACGGTTGACCCGACCAATGTCACCGACCATGGTACTTACTGCACACAGCCGGCGCTGTTCAGCAACTGGGTGCTGACCCCGGGCAGCGACAACAAAGATGCCTATGTGGCTGGCGACTACGATTTCGGAAACGGCTTGCAGGCCTACGGCTCGATAGGGCTATGGGACACTCTGGGCACGTCCAATACCGAGTTGCCGTTCCTCTACGCGATGGGTGGCCTGCCGAACAATTTCTACGATCAGACCAGCGGTCAGGTGATCAGCAACTACTTCCGCCAGCTCACGCCGAAGGAGCTGGGCAGCTACGGCAACACGCACGACAAGGAGCAGAACTGGGACATCCATGCCGGGTTGCGCGGCACGTTCCTGGACGGTCGCTTCAACTGGGACTTCAATCTGGGTACCAACAAGTACATCGTGCATGAACGCTATACGGGCCTCAACGAACAAGGCATGTTCGACTTCTTTTTTGGCCCGCAGCTCGGAACCACCAGCGTAGGCGGCAACACGTTGCCGGTTTACGCGCTCAATGCGGGACGTTTCTGGAATCCGATCACGCCGGCGCAATACCAGTCGTTCGGCGTCGTGGGCGAAAACACCGCCGTGAGCTGGATGGATCAGGCATCGCTGAACGTCAATACCGACGAGCTGTTCAAGACCTGGGCTGGCTCGGTGGGTTTTGCCACGGTGCTGGAAGCGGTGCACCAGGGATTCAAGCTCGCTCCCGATCCGCGCGGCAACACCACCACTTTCGGCGACCCGTTCCAGGATTACATCACCGGCGGTGGTACCCGCAATCGCGTATCGCTCGGTTCGGAACTGCGCATTCCGCTGTTGTCCAACCTGACATGGACTCTGTCCGGACGACTGGACAAGTATCGTGACGCCAGCGCGGCGGACGTGGCGCGGACCTGGGGCAGTTCGATCGAGTATCGTCCCTATGAGGGGCTGCTGCTGCGTGGATCCTATGGCACCAACTTCCATGCACCCGACATGCAGTACATCTACAAGAATCCGTCGGTGTCGCAGGTCGGCATCTACGCCGACCCCTATCAGTGCGTGACTGCTGGCGCTACGACTTGTCAGCCGTTCCAGCACAACACCTATTTCAGCTCGTACCTGTCCGGTGGCCCAAGCCTGAACAACGAAACCGGCAAGTCCTGGACCTACGGTTTCGTGTGGCAAATCCCGGGCGTGGAGGGCTTGTCGCTGTCGGCCGACTACTGGCGTATCGGTATCAACAACGGCATCGTGAACGTGGGCCAGAGCGACGTGCTAACGGATGAGGCGGGTTGCCGCACTGGCCATACCTTCGACAGCAGCGGCAACTATGTTGCGAACTATATCGCCCATCCGCAGGGCTCATCCTATTGCCAGGATGTGATCGCCAACGTCAAGCGCGACGCCAACGGCAACATCACCGCGGTGTACAGCGGCGCCATCAACGAGAGCCTGCTGACCGTCACGGGTATCGATGCATCTCTGGCCTACGCGCTGAGAACCACCAACCTGGGTAATTTCAACCTCAGCATCGACTACACCGACAACCTCTCGTACAAGGAACGCACGCTGGCCTCGGACCCGCTTCTCAATACCCGCTACCAGCATGCGGCAAGCAAAGTGCGCGGTACCGTCAACTGGCGGCGGGGTGCATGGGATGCGACCTTGTATGGAGACCGTACCGGCCGTGTCCGTGCACCCAACTTCGGTAGCTGCAATTCCCTGCCCAACGGTATTCGTCCGAGTGTCGGCGATCCCGATTGCACCATGTATTTCGGACACGTGCCTGCGTGGATCACTTGGAGCACCAACGTCGGCTATCGCTTCGATGACCGCATGAAGGTCAGCCTCAACGTCTCCAACATCTTCAACAACATCGGCAAGATTCCGTATTACGCAGGTGGCTTCGAATTCATCCCGACGTTGAACAACGCCAGTTACGTCGGCCGTGAAGTGTCGGTGACATTCGACTACAAGCTCGATTGATCACCGGCGGGCTCGATTGATCCCCAGCGGGGCCGGCCCTCACCGGCCCCGTTTTTTTGTGTCGGCAATATCCGTGATCGCTGGTTCCCGATCGCTGGAATCGAATCAATGATTGATTCTTTCGAGGGCCATGCCCTTGGTCGTCGGCCCGAACATGCCGACGACGGCGATGCCGGCGACCATCGCGATGGCAATGAATACGGCTACGGCAAGTACGCCACCGGCATTCAGGAAATAGCCGACGGCGAGGCCTGCAAAGGCGGCGGCCAGGCGGCTCCATGAATAGACGAAACCGATGGCGCGGGCGCGGATGCGGGTGGGATAGAGCTCCGCCTGATAGCTGTGGTACGCGTACGACATCACGTTGGCTGCCAGCGTGAACAACACGCCGAGGGCGATCAGGAGGGCAGCACTGCCGACCTGCGAGAAGGCCAGCATCGCGAGCCCCATGACGACCAGTCCCAGGATGATCTGCAGTTTCCGTTCGACACGATCGGCAAACAGCGTGCCCAGCAGCGGCCCGAAGGGATTGGCTATCGCGATGACGAACGAGTACTCGAGGCTGTGCGTCAAGGTGATGCCGCGAGCGATCAGCAGGGTGGGCACCCACGCGGCGAAGCCGTAGAAGCCGATTACCTGCGCCATGTTGAATACCGACAGCATCAGCGTGCGCTTTCGATAAGTCGCCGAGAATATTTCCAGAAATCTCCCGCCGCTTTTCTCTTCGGTCGACTCCTGCCTGGGCTGCGGCAAGTCAAGACCTGTTTCCGCGCGGACCTTTCTTTCGATCGTCGAGATCACCGCTTCCGCTTCGTCGACACGCCCTTTCAAGGCAAGCCAGCGCGGGCTCTCCGGTATCCTGCGAATGAGCAGCCACACGATCCCCGCGCCGATGGAACCGATCAGCACGACCCACCGCCAGCCGTCGAAGTCGAATGGCCTGAGTGGCACCAGCAGCCATGCCAGCAGGGCGACGACGGGAACCACGCAGAAGGTGATGAACTGGTTGATCGAAAAGGCCCGGCCGCGTTCGGCGCCCGGAATCAGTTCCGATATGTACGTGTCGATGGTGACCAGCTGCACGGCGAAACCGATGCCCGCGATGAAACGCCAGATGTTCAGCATCTCGCCGGTTCTTTGAAACGCCATGATGGCGGTGCAGGCGACGTACCAGATCAGCGACCAGGTGAATACCGGCCGCCGGCCGAAGCGGTCCGGCAGATGGCCGAGCAGCACCACGCCAAACCACAGGCCGGCGAACGTGCTGAAGACGAACGTGCCGAAGCCTGCGATCTTGATGCTGTCGAGCGCGGCAAAGAATCCCAGCGACTGCGGCGTGAAGAGGCCCGACTTGATCATCCCCGGCGCCACGTAGCCGGTGAAAAACAAGTCGTAGAATTCAAACACGCCGCCCAGCGAAATCAAGATGACGATGGTCCATACCGCTCGCGACGGCGGCAGTCTGTCGAGGCGGGCCGCGATCCTGGCAGAGGCGATTTCGGACACGTTGTTTACCTGTCGGTGAAGGAAACCATTCCTTGCGAGTCAACACGATGCTGTCGACAAGGTACACGCGGCCTTCTGACGGCGTTCGAGATTCATGCCCGTGGCCGGCACCGCGCCGAGATGCGATGCCGGCGCGATGCGCCACCGTTACAAGTCGACAGGCTTCTCTCCGGCAGCTTTCAGCTGCGCATTGAGCGCAGCCACGTCGACGCGTTTCAGCTGCTGCCATGCGTCCAGCGTGCCGCCCAGTGTCTGCGAAAGCGCGGCATACGACGCCTGGGCATCGGTGCTGGGGTCGGCATCGGCGCCATCGACCGCCTGTTCGAGTTTTGCCAGGTTCATCGACAAGGCGCGCAAGCTATCGAGGCGGTGCGGTGGCGCGGGCATCGAATTGCCTGCATGGGGATGCGCCTCGACGCCGGACAGATCCGATATCTTGTCCATCAATGCAGCAATCGGCGCTCGCAGGCTGCTGCCGGCATGTGTCTCTCGCCCGTCCAGCGTCTTGAGCAGTTTGCCGGCTTCGGCACTTGCAGCGGAGGCACGCGTGGAAGCGTCTTCCACCTTGCGCGCCAACTCGAACTCGCGCTGCAGAGCGTCCTGCGAAACGTGCACGCGCGGGTCGGGCTTCACCAGCAAGGGTTGCCTGTAGCTGCGGCCATCGACGTTGAGCTCGACGGTATATTGACCCGGCGGTGACCATATGCCCCCACGTTCCGATGCTTCACGGGAAGATGCCGCTGCGGCCGGTTTCGGATAGCGCAGATCCCAGACAAATCGATGCATGCCAGGTGCCGTCGAGAGTCGCATCGGCGTGGGTACCCATTCGGGTGCTATTTCTAGCTTGGTCGGGTCCGTTGCCGCGACCGGGTCGGCGCTGCTGAAGCTGCGTACCTTGTGGTTCTGCGCGTCGAATACCGTCAGCGTTACCGCGGCCTTCACCGCTTTCGGCAGCGCGTAGTCGATGATCGCGCCGTCGGGCGGGTTCGCCGCCATCGGTTCGTCTTTCGGGAACGGTGTGCCGGTGAAGCCCGGCGGGCGCACGCGGATCGCATCGGTCGGTTTGAACAAGACGGCCGCGTTCGCGTGTGTGCCGTCCAGTTGCCGCAGGGCGCTGACGTTGTCCATGATCCAGAACCCGCGGCCGTGGGTGGCGATCACGAGGTCGTCGCCGTGCACGTCGATGTCGCGCACCGACGTCATCGGCAAATTCTGCTGCAGCGGCTGCCAGTGCGCGCCGTCGTCAAATGACGCATACACGCCTTTCTCGGTGCCGGCGTAGAGCAGGCCGCGGCGCAGCGGATCCTCGCGCACCACATTGACGAAGCTGTCGCGCGGAATGCCGTTGTCGATGCGCGTCCAACTGGTGCCGCCATCGGTGGTGCGATAGAGGTACGGCGTGTCGTCGTCGAGGCGATGGCGATCCACCGCGAGATACGCGGTGTTCGCGTCGAAGTGCGAGGACTCGATGCCGGTCACTTTCGACCACGGCGTGAGCGCCTTCGGCGTCACCTGTTGCCAGTGCGTGCCGTCGTCGTTGCTGCGCCACACCAGGCCGTCGTCGGTGCCGACCCATAGCGCCTGCGCGGAGAGCGGCGACGGCGCGATGGTATAGATTACACCGCGCTGCTTGTCCGCGTGATTGTCGTCGGCGGCCGTAGTGGCGTCGAGACTCGACGGCGTACCCGCATCCTCGCGGGTGAGGTCGGGACTGATCGGCGTCCAGTGATCGCCGCCGTCGGCGGTGCGGAACAGCCGCTGGTTGGCGAAGTACAGCACCTTGGTGTCGCGTTTGGAGAAGGTCAGCGGCAGCGTCCATGCGGCGCGATAGTGTGCGGTGGGGTAGGCGAGGGTGGGATCGATATCGCGGACCTGTCCGGTACGCGCATCGAGCTTGTCGACGGTGCCGCCATAGACGATGTCGTGGTCATCCGGATCGGGAGCGATCATGCCGCTCTCGCCGCCCGGGGTGATCTCGTGGAACTGCTCCATCGTGATGCCATCGCCGCTGCCGCTGCGGCTGGGCAGTGCGACCGCGCCGGAATCCTGCTGCGCGCCGTATACCCAGTACGGAAAGCGGTTGTCGGTGCTGACGTGGTAGATCTGCGCCGTCGGCTGGTTGAGCCAGCTGCTCCACGTGCGGCCGCCGTTGAGCGTGATCAGCGTACCCTGGTCCACACCGAGGATCTGCCGATCGGAGTCGGTCGGGTCGATCCACATCTGGTGGAAGTCGTCGCCGGTGGGATCGCCCTTCAGCGCGATGAACTGCTTGCCGCCGTCGTCCGAGCGCAACACGATGGTGTTCATCACGTATACGCGGTCGGCATTCTTCGGGTCCACCGTGAGCCGATTGAAATACCAGCCGCGCTGCCAGATACGCTGGTCGCCGGTGACGTGCTTCCAGTGCGCGCCGCCGTCGTCGGAGCGATACAGGCCGCCTTCGCCGCCGACGGCATCCACCAATGCATACACGCGATTCGGCTGGCTCGGCGCCAGCGCGATGCCGATGCGGCCGGGATGCGCAGGGAAGCCGTTGCCCTGCAGCTGACTCCAATGGCTGCCGCCGTCATGCGACACGTACAAGCCGCTGCCCGGTCCGTTCGATGGCGGATACACGCTCCACGGCGGACGCCGGGTCTGCCACAGCGCGGCGTAGATCGTGTCCGGATCGCCGGGCTTGAAGGCGAGGTCGATCGCGCCGGTGTCGGCATCCTTGAACAGCACCTTGCTCCAGTGCTTGCCGCCGTCGGTGGAACGGAACACGCCGCGCTCCGCGTTGGCGCCGTACGCATGGCCGAGCGCCGCGGTGAACACCACGTCGGGATTGCGCGGATCCACCAGCACGCCGGCGATCTGCCGGGTGTCCTCGAGGCCGATATGGGTCCAGTGCTTGCCGGCGTCGACGGACTTGTACATGCCGTCGCCATGGGCGATGTCCGAACGCATATCGGCCTCGCCGGTACCCACGTAGATCGTCTTCGGATCGGACGGCGCCAGCGCCAGCGCGCCGACCGAGCCCATCGGCTGATCGTCGAAGATCGGTTGCCAGGTACGTCCGGCATCCTGTGTGGCCCAGACGCCACCGTTCACCGCACCGAAGTAGAAATGCCGGCTGTCGCCGGCGATGCCCGTCACGGTCAGCACGCGACCGCCGCGGAATGGCCCGATCAGGCGCCAATGCAGGCCTTGATACAGCGATGGATCGACCGCGGCATGCGCCGTCAGTGCCGTGGAAATTCCGAGAGCGAGCACGGCGAGGCAGCAAGATGGACGCATGGGTGATTTCCGGAGGCAGTCAGGGTTGAAAGTAGTGCGCTACAGGTGGTGCCGAGATCATGTATGAAAAATACCGCATACGAATCGGAGGCGCCGTGGCGCCTCCGATTTTTCATCCTGCTTCAGCTGCCGGCGGCGAACAGCCGATATTCAATCACGCTCCAGTCCCTGCATGGCCGCTTCCAATCCTTCCTTGCTGCCGCCCGCATCGCCATCCTGCTCCGGCATCGACGCGGGGATGGTGATCTCCTTGAGGTTCTTCGCCTTCAATGCGGCGTTGGTCCTGGCCAGGTCACCGGCCTGGAAATCCGCGAAGGATTTCTGCACATCGCCAAGCTCGCGGGCAAGCGTGTCGATATAAGTCATCTGATAATCCGACGGGCGGCCTTCGTACGACATGATCGCGCCGTAGAGTTCATCGGTGTGCTCGCGCAGGCGCAGTTCGCCGGTGATGGCGCCGCCCTCGGTGGTCGCCACGATCTTCTTGCGGATGTCGTTGGCCTTGTCGCCGAGGTCGGCGAGTTGCTTGCGCGTGGTGTCCTGCGCCGGAAGCGCGGCGGCTTCGGCGTCGGCCGCGGTACGCACGGCATTGATACGGGCGACCAGGTCGCTCATGTCGCCGAACAGCTGCTTGACCCGCTTCGCGGCATCGAATTGCGCCTCGCGATCGGCCACGCTGAACTTGTCGCGGCGATCCAGGCCGACGGCGAGCTTGGTCTCGAACACGTCTTTGCCCTTGGTCATGCGCACCGTGTAGGTGCCGGGCACAACGCGCGGCCCCTGGATCGAGTTGCCCGCGATCTGCGCAGCCGGCGGCACGTGCGGCGCCTTGGTCCGCATCGACCATTCCACCCGATTGATGCCACGGCGCACGCTGGCGGGAATCGTGTCGACCAGCTCGCCCTTGCTGTCCAGCACGTCGATCTTGAGCTTGCCGAACAGATGGCGGCTGCGCTGGTAATAAGTGATGACCGCACCGTCCGACGGATTCTGGCCCACGAACTCGGCATCGCCACCGGGCCAGCCGCCAAACCCGTCGATACGCTGCTGGATCGGCCGCGACGGCAGGAAGCCCGCCTCGCTGTTCAATACCGCAGGATCGAGCGAGCGCAACGGCGTGATGTCATCGATGATCCAGATGCCGCGGCCGTGGGTGGCCAGCACCAGATCCGCATCGCGCGGCTGGAACGCGATATCGCGCACCGCCACGGCAGGGAAGTCGCCGCCCTTGAACTGTGCCCAGTTCGCGCCGCCGTCGATCGAGATCCACAGGCCGAACTCGGTACCGGCGAACAGCAGGTCCGGCTTGACGATGTCCTGCCGGATCACGTGCACGTAGCCGCGCAGGCCCTTGCTGTCGGCGGGCGTCACCAAGGCAGTCCACGACTTGCCGTAGTCGGTGGTCTTGTAGATGTAGGGATGCATGTCGCCGAAGCTGTGGCGATCGAACGCGACGAAGGCCGTGCCGGCGTCGAACGGGCTAGCCTGCACCCACGACACCCATTCACCGGCGGGAAGGCCCTTGATATTGCCAACGACGTTGGTCCAGCTCTTGCCGCCGTCGCGGGTGAGCTGCAGGTTGCCGTCATCCGTGCCGGCCCAGATCAGGGCCGCCTGCTTCGGCGACTCGCTGATCGAATAAATCGTGGTGTAGGTCTCGGCTGCGGAGTTGTCCACGGTGACGCCGCCGGATTTCTCCTGCTCCTGCTTCTTCGGATCGTTGGTGGTCAGGTCGGGCGAGATGCGGTCCCAGCTCTGTCCGTGATCGCGCGAACGGAACAGGAACTGCGCACCCATGTAGATCGTGCCCTTCTCGTTCGGGCTCAGGGCGATCGGCGTGTTCCAGTTCCAGCGCAGCTTCTCGTTGTAGTTCGGCCTGGGCTGGATATCGCGCGCCTCGTGGGTGTGCCGGTTGACGCGGGTGATGCTGCCGCCCTGCGTCTCCATGTAGATGTAATCGGTATCCGCCGGATCGTCGAACATCCAGAAGCCGTCGCCGCCGCAATAATTCGTCCACTGCGCATTGGCGATGCCGCCGGGATAGGCCGAGTCGCCGACCCAGCAGGCATTGTCCTGGATGCCGCCGTAGACGCGATACGGATCGGCGTTGTCCAGGCTCACATGGTAGAACTGCGACACCGGCAGGTTGTTGCCTTTCCACCACTTGTCGCCGCCATCCTTCGAATACCACAGGCCACCGTCGTCGCCGACGATGACGCTCTGGGTATTGCGCGGGTCGATCCACACCACATGCGAATCGCCGTGGGTGCCCTCACCGACATTGGAGAAGCTCTTGCCGCCGTCGAGGCTCTGGATCAAGCCGAGGTCGGGCTTGAACAGGCGCTCCGGGTTTTTCGGGTCGACGATCAGGCTGGCGAAGTAGAACGGCCGCCAGACCATCAGCTGGCTCTTGTCGCGCCGCTGCCAGGTCTTGCCGCCATCATCGGAGCGGTACAGCGCCGAAGCTGGCGATTCGACCATGGCATAGACGACCGCCGGATTCGACGGCGCCACCGTCACGGCGATACGGCCGAACGGCTTCTTGGGAAATCCCTGGTTGGCCTCGGCAGTGACTTCAGTCCACGAGCGCCCACCGTCAGCGGAACGGTAAAGACCGCTGGCGGATGGTGCGCTCGGCGATTCGCCACCGGAGCGGAAGCCCCAGCCCTTGCGGCGAAAATCCCACATGCCGGCGAAGATCACGTTCGGATCTTTCGGATCCATCGACACCGAGGCGCAGCCGGTGGACAGGTTGCCGCCCTTCAGCACCATGCTCCAGGTCTTGCCGCCGTCGCTGGTCTTGTACAGGCCACGATCGGCCGAGTCGCTCCACAGCTTGCCCGGCGAGCAGGCGTACACCGTGTTGCCGTCCCTGGGATCGATCACGATCTTGGCGATGCGTTCGGAACCCTTCAAGCCCATGTTGGTCCAGGTTTCGCCGCCATCGGTGGACTTGTAGACGCCGTCGCCGATCGACACCGAATTGCGTGTCCACGACTCGCCGGTACCGACCCACACCGTGTCGTGGTGGGACGGATCGATCTGGATGTCACCGATCGACTGCACCGCCTGCTTGTCGAACACCGGCTTGTAAGTCGTGCCGCCGTCGTTGGATTTCCACACGCCACCGCTGGCCGCACCGACGTAAATCGTCAGCTTGCCGTCTTTCTCGGGCATCGCCGCGAGCGCCGAAATGCGTCCGCTCATCGTCGCCGAACCGATGTTGCGCGCGTCGAGGCCGGAGATCACGCCGGCGTCGAACCTGGCTTGCCCCGGCGCTGTACCGGCGGTTGCTGCCTGCGCGCTGCTGCCGAGTGCAAGCGGCAGGGCGAACACGATGGCGGGCCACGCTGCCTGCTTGCGAGCGAGATGCTTCTTCATGGCTTCGCTCCTGCTGCATGCCCAGCACCAGCCGTGGCGGGGAAGGCGAACAAGGTGTCGTCCACCGCCACATTGGCGGTGGCTTTCTCGATCGTGATCTGCTGTTTGTTGAAAGGACCGGCGCCCTTGGTATAGGAGGACATCGACAGCGGGAAATAGACGCCGTCGACTTGCTCGTAATCGCCGTAATCGGTCACCGTCTGCACATGGGTGCCGCGCACGACCTGATCGGTGATCGTGCGTATCTCGAGGAAATGGTCCGGATCGAGATAAACGTAGTCGATGTCGCCGTTCTTGCGGGTGACCTTGAGCTTGTGCGCTTCCGTGCCGTCGATATCCTCGGTGCCGAGATATTCGAGCTTGCTGCCCTGCGCCTGCCAGTCGGCCAGCTGGCCGCCGATGGTTGCGTCATCGGCCAGCGCCTTGGCATCGTCATCGGACATCTCCTCGGGATCCCGGCGCCCCTGGAAGGGCGAGATCTGCCAGGCATTCCTGCCATCCCACGCTTGAATCTGGGTCAGGCCTTGAAGGGTGGCCTCCATGCGCACGGACTCGGGCGCCTTCTTGTATTCCACCAGGGCCAGCTCGAACTGGCCGCCCATGCGCAGCTTGCCTTCAAGCTTGAGCGTCTTGATCGCATGGATCTTGGCCAGCCCGCCACGGGCATCGAGGTTTTTTGCCACCAGCTCATCGGTCGTCAACGCATGCGCGGATGCGCTGACGAGAAGCAACGCGGCCACCGAAAACCATAGTTGTATACGCATGAAGCCCTTCCGCTGGAGGAGCCCGCCGCAACGGGCCGCATCCGGCCGCATGGCGGCCAGCCAAGATGGCGCGCGCAACGCCGAACAGCCCCTTGCCTCGCACGCGACACAAACCCCGACACTACTACCGTGGCAACCGCCGCACGATGGGACAGAAGTCATGCAACTAAACGCTTGGCCTATGGCGGTGTACGCCCCGGATGCACGATAAGGGAGGTTTGCATCGCAACTGAGGTCAGCCGTGCCGTTTCCACGTCATCCTGTTTTGCCGCTGGCCGTTCTGCCGCTGGCCCTGGCCCTGTCGCTGGCTTCCAGTGCCGCCCTGGCGCAGCCTGCGGTCGCACCTGCCGCACCGCCAATCGATGCCGCCAGCCCCGTCCAGCGGACGGCTACCGACCTGCCGAGAGTCCAGGTGAATGCCGACGACTGGCGCAAATACCTCAAGGCTAAACTCGTGCATCAGCTTTCCGAGGTCGACGGCAGCCGGATCACGGTGACCAAGAAAGCCACGGTCACGCACCTCGACCTGCAGCCGACGGTGATCGACAACAATCTCGACCAATTGCTGGCCCGCTCGCCCGGGGTGCTGGTGTCGCAGCAGCCCACGCCGACGCAGTTCAACCTGAGCTATCGCGGCCTGGGCAATCCGCAGGAATCCGAATACGTGCTGGTGATGCAGGACGGCATTCCGCTGGAGAGCGACTGGATCGGCTTTCCCACCTTGTATGCGATGCCGTTGGCGCAGAGTCTCTCCGACGTGGAGCTGATCCGCGGCGGCTCCAGCCTGCTGTACGGGCCGCAGCCGGCGCCGGTGATCAACCTGGTGTCGCGCCGGCCTGCAGCCGATGCGCCGTTGTCGTTCACCACCGAGCAAGTGGTGGGTAACCATGGCTTGTACTCCACTTACAACACGCTCGAAGGCAGCAGCGGGGCATGGAGCTTCCGCGCCGGCATGGCTTATGTGCGCAGTGACGGTACGCGCGCCAACGCCGGCTCGCAGAGGCGCCAGGGCGACCTGTACGTCGCCTACCGGCCGACCAAGCAACAGCTCTGGTGGATTGACCTGCACGCGATCGACGCCGCTTCTGGCGATCCCGGCCGGCTAAGCTACCCGCAATGGCGGGCCGACCCCAACGCCACACCGACCCCGTACAACCGCGACTGGGCCAACCGCTATCAACTGGTGCTCGGCCACACTCGCGAGTTCGGCGATGGCTGGCTGCTGGAGGGCAAGTTGTGGTTCGCCTGGCAGGATCTGGCCAGCCGTTCCGCCGGCGGTTCACTGGCTCCGCAGCGATTGCCGACCAGCACCACGCTGCAGGACGAACAGTTCCGCACCAGCGGGGTGGATGTCCGGCTGCGCAAGAAATGGGGACGCGGCAACGCCTTCACCATCGGCACCGCGCTATTCCACGGCGACGATCCGTTCCGGCAATGGACCAGCCCGGATCTCTATGTCGATCGTTTCGACCGCAACGGCAAACCGCGGCTGGTGCAGGCGCGATCGTCCGACTATGCGTCGGTATTTGCCGAGAACGTGTTCCGTCTGCCGCATGAAATCCACATCGTGCCGTCGGTCAGACTGGAGCGCGAGCGGGTGGCGGTGGATGAGACGGTCAAGCCGCCGTTCCTGAGCCGCCCATTGATCGACGAGGCGGATGCGCGCACGGTGCCGCTGCTGGGGCTGGGCATCGGCAACGACTTCGGTCACGGCAACGAGACCTACTTCAACGTGTCGCAGGGTTGGCGGCCGCTGCGCTATTTCGACATGGCTTCGCCCTTCGCCAATATCGTGCCGGGCCGTGCACCGGATCCGTCGAAGGCGCTGTCGTGGGAGGCGGGTGTGCACGGCGTGCCGGTCACCGGTTTGTACTACGACGTCAGCCTGTTCTGGATCGACTTCAAGAATCGCATCGAGGCGCAGCACATCAATGCCACCGATGTGATCGAGGTGAATACCGGCAACACCCGCCATCGTGGCCTGGAAGGCCAGCTCAACTACGACTTCCTGGCAGCCACCGCGCTGGCCGATCGCGGCGAGCATCTGGAGGCGTTCGCCAATATCAGCCTGCTCGATGCGCGCTTCACCGCCAGCACCATCCCGGCGCAGGTCGGCAAGGTGCCGGCCTATGCACCGCGCTATCTGGCCAAGGCGGGGGTGACCTGGCGGGTCGAGCAGCGAGTGAAGCTAAGCCTCACCGCGGTGTCGGCGGCGGCGCAGTACTGGCAGGATTCCGACCAGGCGTTCGGCAGCGGTGCCAGCTATCTGCCGGCGCGCATCCCGGCTTACACGGTGATCGACGTGGCCGGGGACTGGCAGCTCGATCGCAACCTGCGGCTGCTCGCCGGCATCAGCAACCTCGCCGATAGGCACTACTACGATCGCGTCTGGCAGACCGGGCTGGAGCCGGCGATCGGGCGAGCCTGGTACACCGGGATCGCACTGACGTTGTGACCGATCCATATCCGCTCGGGCACACCCATGCCCACCACTGCAGTATCTTCACCCACTGCCATGTCGCGTGCCGCCATGGACATCCATCACAAATCCAACGCGGGAGCTGCATCATGTCGGTCCGTCATGCTTTCCACTCCACGGTCGCACTCGGCGGGCTGTTGCTGCTTGGTGCGGCGCCGACGCTTCGTGCAGCAGAGCCGCCGCAGCCCGGCAGTGTGTCCGACGCGCTCGAATGGCGACTGGTCGGACCGTTCCGCGGCGGCTGGGCGACCATGGCGGCAGGCGTTCCGGATCGGCCCGACACGTTCTATATCGGTGCGGCCGGCGGTGGCGTGTGGAAGACCGCCGATGCCGGACGTACCTGGCAGTCGCTGTTCGACAAGCAACCGGCAGCACCGGTCGGCGCGCTGGCGGTCGCCCCCTCGAATCCCGACATCATCTACGTGGGCACCGGCCAGGTCGCCGCGCGCTACGACGTGGCCGCCGGCAATGGCGTATACCGCTCGGGCGATGGCGGCCAGCACTGGCAGCATGTGGGCCTGGAGCAGACCCGCCACATCGGCAGGATCCTGGTCGATCCGCAGCACCCCGATACCTTGCTGGTCGGCGCGCTCGGCCACTACTACGGACCGAACCACGAGCGCGGCGTGTTCCGCTCCACCGACGGCGGCAAGAGCTGGCAGCAGACGCTGTTCATCGATGCCGACACCGGCGTGGTGGATCTGGCCGCCGATCCGGCCAACCCCGCCATCATCTACGCGGCTGCCTGGCAGGTGCGCAACTATCCGTGGCTGTCGTACTTCCAGCCGAACGCAGGACCTGGCAGCGGGCTGTATCGCTCCAGCGATGGCGGTGCGACCTGGGCGCGCATCAGCGGCCACGGCTGGCCGACCGGTTCGCTCGGTCGCATCGGTCTGACCACGGCCAGTGGCGGCCGCGTCTACGCGGTGATCAATGCCGCGCCGAACAGCGGCAATGTTCCGCATGCCGCGTCGAAGAATCAGGGTGGCTTGTACCGTTCGGACGATAGCGGTGCGACGTGGCAGCTGGTCAGCCAGGAAGGCTGGCTGGAAAACGACTACTTCAGCCGCATCACGACGGACCCCAGCGATCGCGACCGCATCTATTCGGCGGGCCAGTCGATCCGCCGTTCCGACGACGGCGGCCAGCACTGGACCATCTTCAAGGGCGCGCCCGGTGGCGACGACTACCATTTCCTGTGGATCAACCCGAAAAACACGCAGCGGATGATTACCGCCAGCGACCAGGGGGCAGTGGTCAGCGTCAACGGCGGACGGAGCTGGAGCAGCTGGTACAACCAGCCGACCGGCCAGTTCTATCACCTCGGCGCCGACAACCAGTTCCCGTACTGGATCTATTCCGGCCAGCAGGACTCCGGCACCGTCGGCATCGCCAGCCGCAGCGACTACGGCTCGATCTCGTACCGCGACTGGCGCCCGGTCGGCGGCGACGAGCGCGATTACGACCTGCCTGATCCGGCCGATCCGAACATCGTGTACGGCTCGGGTCTGGGCGGCCGCGTGTCGCGCTGGAACCGCACCACCGGCGTGGTGCAGAACGTCACGCCGTGGCCGGTCAACAGTTACGGCCAGCGTCCCACCGAATACAAATACCACTACACCTGGATCACCCCGATCGCATTCGCGGCCAAGCCGCCGTATGCGCTGTACCTGGGTGCGCAGGTGCTGTTTCGCAGCACCGATCAAGGCCAGCACTGGGATGTCATCAGCCCCGAATTGAATGGCAAGGTCGCCGGCGCTACGCATTGCGACGGCAACCCCACCCCGGCGCAGGCACGCGATTGCGGTTACGGCGTGATCTACAGCATCGCGCCATCGCCGCGCAGCAACGACGAGATCTGGATCGGTACCGACGACGGGCTGGTCCAGCTCACCCGAGATGGCGGCAAGAGCTGGCACAACGTCACCCCCAAAGGCTTGCCCGCGTGGGCCATGATCAGCACGCTCGATGTCTCCGCATTGCAGGCGGGAACCGCTTATGCCGCGGTGAACAATCATCGCCAGGATGATTTCCGCCCCCACGTGTGGCGCACTCATGACTATGGCGCGAACTGGACGGACATCGCTGCCGGCCTGCCGCCCACCAGTTTCGTCGATGTGGTGCGCGCCGATCCGGTCAAGGCAGGCCTGCTTTACGCCGGCACCGAGACGGGGGTGTTCGTCTCGCTCGACGACGGCGCGCATTGGCAGCCGCTGCAGAAAAACCTGCCGACCGCCTGGGTGCGCGATCTGCTGGTGCACGGCAACGACTTGATCGCCGCCACCCAGGGTCGCGCGATCTGGGTGCTCGACGATGTGTCGTCGCTGCGCCAGACCAGCGCTGCGATCCTGCGTGAGCCCGCCCACTTGTACACGCCGGCACCCGCCGTGCGCGTGCGCGCCAACGAGAACAAGGACACGCCGCTGCCGCCGGAGACTGCGCTGGGTCAGAACCCGCCCATCGGCGCGGTGATCGATTACCGGCTCGCCGCCGCCGCGAAGGGACCGGTGACGCTGGACATCTTCGACAGCAAGGGCCAACTGGTGCGCCATTACGCCAGCGACGACAAGCCCGAGAAGCTCGATGCCGATCGCTATTTCGAGGAGGGTTGGCTGCGCCCGGGCGCGCCGCTGTCGGCCGCGGCCGGCCCGCATCGTTTCGTGTGGGACCTGCATTATCCGCGGCCGCCGGCGATCGAATACGGCTACAGCATCGCCGCCACCTGGGATTCGGACACACCGCTCACGCCCGGCGGTGCGCTTGCGCCGCCCGGCACCTATCAAGTGGTGCTGAAAGTCGACGGCAAGACGTACCGCGTGCCGCTGCAGGTCACCGCGGACCCGCGCGGGCATGTCAGCGAAAGCGAGCTCGCCGCCGGACTCGCGTTCTCGCAGCATATCGGCCAAACGTTGCAGCAGGTGTGGCAGAACTATGGCGACGTGCAGTCCGTGCGCAAGCAGCTGGATGCGCTGCATGAGAAGTTGGGCAAGGACAGCGCACGGCAGCCGTTGCTGACCGGTGTAGACGCACTGCGCGCGAAAACCCAGCCGCTGGTCAGCGGCAGCGGCGAAACCTCGTCCAACCTGCATGCGATGAGCGACGCGCTCACCGCGATCGCCACCGATGTGGAAGGTGCGGACAGCGCACCGACCGCCGGCCAGCAGCAGGCGCTTGCCGAGTACGAGTCCAATTTCGACAAGGCGCTGGCGCAGTGGCAGACGTTGCGCACCACCGATCTGCCGAAGCTCAACGGGCAACTGCACGATGCGGGCATCGCGACGATCGCGCTGCCGGCGCCGGGCCAGGTACACACCGATGAACCCGGCGAGTCGCAAGACATGCCATGAGTCGGGGAGCTTCTTAAGCGCTTCATAAGCGGATCGCCGGATAATCCGCCACATAGACGCGGTGTCGTCACGCCGGTCATCGCGTGACGCGGCCGCAGGAGTCCGTTCGTGCACATCATCCTGGTGGAAGATGATCCTCAGCTCGGCGCCGCCATCCAGCGTGCGCTGGAGCGTCTTGCCTATACGGTGAGCTGGCTGCGCGACGGCCGCGAGGCGTTGCTGGCGCTGCGCGACGAGACCGCCGACCTGGTGCTGCTCGACCTGGGCCTGCCGGGCAAGGATGGACTGGACGTGCTGATCGAGGCGCGGCGCGCCCACGTGAAGACACCGGTGATCGTGATGACGGCGCGCGACGGCCTGGAAGCCCGCGTCCACGGCCTGGACGCCGGCGCCGACGATTACCTGATCAAGCCGTTCCATCTCGACGAGCTGGGCGCGCGCATCCGCTCGCTGACCCGGCGCGCGCACGGCCTGGCCGCGAACCGCATCGAAGTCGGTGCGCTGAGCATCGACCTGGGCACGTCCGAAGTAGCCTTTCGCGGCGAGCGCGTCGAACTGACCCGGCGCGAATTCTCCCTGCTGCAGATCCTGATGGAGCGCGCCGGCCGGCTGGTGCGCCGCGAGAGCCTGGAGAATTCGCTGTACGGCATCGACAACATGGTGGGCAGCAGCGCCCTGGAGGTACTGGTGCACACGCTGCGCCGCAAGCTGAGTTTCGACACGATCCAGACCGTGCGGGGATTCGGCTACATGATTCCGCGTGAGCCGAAGTGAAACTGGACAGCCTGCATGCCAGGCTGCGCTGGCTGATCATCCTGGTGATCGCCGCGGTGCTGTTGCCGCTCGGCCTGTATAGCTATCACCGGACCATCCACGAGGTGGACGAACTGTCCGACGGCCGGCTGGCGCAGTCGGCGCGGACGCTGCAGGTGCTGGTCGAGCATGCCGGCACCAGCGCGCTTCGCGGCCAGGCTGGCGAAGGGATACTGGTGCCGATCGAGACCGGCGTTGTGCGCTCGCGCAACGCTCGTGACCATACCTATGAATCCGAGGTCGGCTTCCAGATCTTCGGCCGCTCGGGACACATGACACTGGCAACCGCCAATCTGGCGTCGTTGCCGCCGCCGGCAACGGACGACGCTCCTTTCCGCGATGTGCAGCAGGACGGATACACCTGGCGCGTATTCACGCTGCAAGACCCCGCCGATGGCATCGTGATCCGCACCGGTGAGCGCTACGACAGCCGCCACGACATCACGCGTGCCTTGTGGGTGGAGCACGGCCTGCCGCTGCTGATCATCCTGCCGCTGCTTGCCGTGCTGGTGGGTTGGGCGATACGGCGCGGACTGCGTCCGCTGGAATCGCTGACCCGGACCTTGTCCACCAGGAAACCAGGCAGCCACGAGCCCGTGCTGCTGCCTGACGCGCCGCTGGAATTGCAGCCGGTGCTGACGGCATTGAATGGGCAGCTGGTGAGCCTGGAGGATGCGCTGGAGCGCGAACGCCGTTTCAGCGCGGACGTTGCGCACGAGCTGCGCACTCCGCTGGCCGCGGTCATGATCAATCTCGAGAGCGCGATGACGACGACCGATCCGGACGAAGTGAACGCGACCCTGACCAACGCCCAGCACGGTGTCGCCGCACTGGCACGGCGCATCGAGCAACTGCTGGCATTGGCCCGGCTGGAATCGGGCGCGGCATCAGGCCAGCGCACGGCTGTCGATCTGATTGCCGTCGCCATGGATGTGGTCGAGGAACTGGCGCCGGTGATTGCCGAGAGCGGCGTCGAATTGAGCGTGGCGCCGCTGGCGCCGCAGGTGATCATCCACGGTTACGAGGCGGCGATCGCGGCGTTGTTGCGCAACCTGCTGGAAAATGCCTTGCGCCACGTGCCCGCCGGCGGACAGGTACAGCTGTCCATCGAACAAGGTGAGCATGACGCACTGGTGGATGTCGTCGACGATGGTCCCGGCATTCCGGCGGAACGCCGGGCCAGCGTGTTCGCGCGCTTCCATCGCGAAGCCGGCAGCCGCGGCGACGGTTTCGGACTGGGCTTGTCGATCGTGCAGCGTGCGGCGCAGCTGCATGACGCCACGATCGAGCTGCTCGATTCACCTTACGGCCAGGGCCTGCGGGTACACGTAGCGATCCCGCTGTCGTCGTGAACGAAGTTCGCGACGACAGCGCTCGCGTGATGCCGGCTCAGCGATGCCCGACGGTGAGGATGCTGAAGCTGTCCGGTTCGATCGTCGGCCGGCCATTGGCCTGTTTGGCGGTACCGAAGCGTGCTGCCGAGAGATACAGCCGGTGCAGCTTCGGATCGAGCGCGAGCGTGCGCGCGCTGGTCTGGGTGGGGATGGTCGCCGCCACCGTGTAGTGGTCCGGATCGTTCTCGTGCACGGCGGTGATCGTGCCGCTCTCGCCATTGGAGCTATAGACCATGGAGGTGGCATCGTCGAATACCACCGCATCCGGGCCGTCGCCGATCGCGACGGTAGTCACCTGATGACCGTCCGTGGCATCGGTGACCGCCATCGTGCGGTTGTCGCAGACCGAGAACAGCCGGTGATGCGCCGAGTCGATGGCCAGGCCGCTGGGCGATTCGCACGGCGCCAGCGGCCATGTCTGCAGCACCTTGTTGCTGGCCGAGTCGATCTGCACCAGTTCGGACTTGTCCTCGATATTCACGTAGACATGCCCCGCGCCATCGGATACCGCGAACTCCGGCTTGCCGGGCAGCACGATCGTGCCGATCACGGCGTTCTTTGCCGGATCGATCACGCTGGCGTTGCCGCTCTTGCCGTTGAAGGTCAGCACGTGATGCGAAGCGCTGTCGTAGATGATCGCGTCGGGCTTCTCGCCGGTGCCGCTAATGGTCGCGACGGTTTTCAGCGAGCCCAGGTCGAACACGGTCACCGAGGCGTTCTTGCCGTCGCTGGTGTAGCCGCGCTGCAGGTTCGGGGCGATCGCGATGCCATGCACGCCCTGGGTGTCGGCAATCGTACCGACCTGCTTGTGCCGGTCGACGTCGATCACCAGCACGCGGTCGCCGCGGCTGACGAAGAGATGGCGGTGCTGCGCGTCGAAACTCAGGTAATCCCAGCCACCGGCGCCGGCCAGCGGCAGTCGCGAAAGCACCTGGTAGGCTGCGCCCGGTGCCGTTGCCGTGGCTGCCGCGGCTACTTGCGGGAGACAGGCCAGCGCGAGCAGCGCCGGAAGGAAACTGCTTGGCCGTAATTGCATGGTGACACCTCGAGTGAGCAGGGAAGGGCGGGTATCGCTGCAGCAGGATGCAGGCGCAGGCTTACGCCGCCCTTAGCTGATCTTTTTCGCACCACGGCGGCGCAACAGCGAGTACAGCACCGGCATCACCAGCAGCACCAGCGGCAGCTGCACCAGCATGCCGGCGATGATCGCCACCGCCAGGGGTTGCTGCATCTGCGAACCCTGACCGAGCGCCAGCGCCAGCGGCAGCAAGGTGAGGATCGCGGCCAGCGTGGACATCACGATGGGTCGCGTGCGGTGCTGCCCGGCTTCATGCAACGCGTCGTGCAGCGCCATGCTGTTCTCCGCGTCCTGCAGTTCGGAGAAGTAGAAGATCGCCACTTCGGTGACGATGCCGACGATCATCGTCATGCCCATCATCGAGGAGATGTTGAGCTCGATGCCGGTCAGCCACAGGCCGGCGAACACCGCCGGAAGCGCCAGCAACGGCATGGCCAGAATGGTCAGTGCCACGCGAAAGCTCTCGTACAGGAACAGCAGCAGGGTGAACACCAGCGCGATCGCGGCCAGCATCACGATGGTGAGGCCGCGAAACGCCTGCTGCTGTTGCTGATACAAGCCGCCGAGCTGGACGAACATGCCTTTCGGCAGCAAGCCCGGCGTGGCCAGCACTTTCTTGATGTCGACGATGGTGGAGCCGAGGCTGCGTCCGCTGATCAAGCCGGTGACGGCGACCATCCGCTTGAGATTGTCGCGGGTGATTTCCGGCTGGCCCTGCACCTGCAGCAGCGTGGCCACCCGCGATAGCGGCAGCAGATGGCCGTCGCCTGCGCGTATCGGCAGCGCGGCGACCTGTTCCAACTGCTGATGCGAATTCTCCGGCAGGCGCACGCGCACGCCGACCAGCTTGTTGCCCTCCGGCAATTGGGCGGCCACCGTGCCATCGATCGCCGCGTCGACTTGATCGATGACGCTGGTCGGATCGAGCCCTTCCAGCGCGGCCTTGGCCGGATCGACTTGCACGGTCAGCGCGTCGCCGGCCGGATTGATGCCGTTGCGCACGCCGACCACGCCGGTGACTTTGCCGATCGCGTCGGCGACTTTGCCGGCGGCGGCATTCAACTCCACCGGATCGTCGCTGTAGAGTTGAACCTCGATCGGCTGCGGCACCGCCACCAGATCGCCGATCAGATCCTCCATCAGCTGCGACAACTCGATGTCCAGTCCCGGCACTTTCTGTTCGACCTCGGTACGTACCTGCGTCATCACCTCTTCGGTCGAGGGGCGCGAGCCGTTTTTCAGGCGCACGAAGAAGTCGCCCTGATTCGCCTCGGTGAGGCCGCCGCCAAGCTGCAGCCCGGTGCGTCGCGAGTAGGTGTCGACAGACGGGTTCGCGCGGATGATCGTCTCGACCTGCCGCAGCAAGCGGTCGGTCTCCTCCAACGAGGTGCCGGGCTTGGACAGGTAGTCGAGGATGAAGCCGCCCTCATCCATTTTCGGCATGAAACCGGTGCCGACCTGCGTATAGGCCACGCCGCCCAGCACCAGCAATGGCACGATCAGCAGCAACACCAGCACCGGCCGTTTCAGCCAGCGCTGCAGCACGTTCTGATAGCGCTCCATCATGCCTTTGGCAAAACGGCCTTGCGGGTGTTCGGCCGAGTGACGCTTGTCCAGGAAGCGTTCGGCCAGCAGCGGCACCGCGATCCAGGTCAGCAGATAGGAAATGATCAACGCGCTGGCCATGGTCAGCGACAGCGCCTTGAAGAACGCACCGGTGACGCCGGTCAGGAACGCCAGCGGCAGGAAGATCACCACGGTGGCGGCGCTGGAACCGGTCAACGGCCGGGTGAACTCCCATGCCGCGCCGGCGATGCGCTCGTGCACTTCGCCTTCGCCCTGATTGAGCCGGCGCATGATGTGTTCGAGCATCACGATGACGTCGTCGATGATCAAGCCGACCGCCGCGGCCATGCCGCCGAGCGTCATCATGTTGAAGCTCATGCCCAGCACGGACAGCAGCAGCACGGTGATAGCCAGTACCGCCGGCACCACGATCAGCGCGACCAGGATCACCCGCGTATTGCGCAGGAACACGAACAGCACCAGACCGGCCAGCATGATGCCGATCAGGATCGCGTCGCGCACGCTGGCGGCCGCGCCGGTCACAAGCTGGGTCTGGTCGTACCAATTGGCGATCTGTACGCCGGCCGGCATCTGCGGCGCGTAGTCGGCCAGGCGCTGTTTCACTTCGCCGGCGATCTGCACACTGTTGCCGTCGGGCTGCTGATAGACCTGCAGCAGCACGGCGTTCTGGCCGTCCGCATTGACGCGGATCCACTGCGGCACATGATCGAGACTGACCGCCGCGACGTCGCCGAGATGCACGATGCCGACCGGGCCGGCGCGAACCACGATGGCGCGCAGCGCGGCAACGGTGGTGGGCTGGTTGTTCGCCAGCAGCAGATACAGCTTGTAGTGGTCGGAAACGCGGCCCATCGCCTGGATCGTCGCCGCATGGCTTACCGCGGCGGCGACGTCGCTCAGGCTCAGGTTCAATGCTCGCAACTTGCCGGGATCGACATCGGCATGGAACTCGGCCACCTCGCCACCTTGCACCTGGACCTGGGCGACGCCGCTGATGCCGCTCAGCAGTGGGCGCAGCTGGTATTCGGCCAGATCATGCAGCGCACCCGGCGACTGCGTGTGCGAACGCAGGCTGTAGGCCAGCACCGGAAACGTGGTCGGGTCCATGCGCCGGGTAGACAACTGGGTACCGGCGGGCAGCTGCGGCAGGATCTGTCCGGCCGCCCCGTTGACCTCCTGCAGCGCCGCGGCCATGTCCGCGCCCCAGTCGAACGTCACCGCGACATCGGCGCTGCCGCGACTGGTGGTGGAACGTACGTCGCGCACGCCACGCACACGGCGGATGGCTTCTTCCACCGGGGTGGTCACCTCGATCGCCATCTGGTCGGCGGGGCGGTCGCCCGCATCCAGGGTCACCTGCACGCGGGGGAACGCCACGTTCGGAAACAGCGCCACCGGCATCCACAGCGCGCTGGCGATGCCGCCGATGGTCAGCATCAAGGCGAGAAACAGCAGCGAGCGACGATGTCGTTGCATCCATGCGGTGATACTCACTTGGCGGACTCCCGCACCGCATCGCCATCGGCCAGCTCATAGGCACCGAGCACGATCACCTTGGCCTGCGCCCCAAGGGCGCCTTGCACGCCGACGACATCGCCGTCCGGGCTGCGCAGCGTCACGCCGACGCGTTTGGCGTGGCCGCGCTCGACCTGGAACAGGTAGTCGCCGTGTTCGTCATGCAGTACTGCGGCGCGGGGAACGGCCCATGCGCTGAAATCGGCCGTGCGGATCTGCGCGTCGACGGCAGTGCCGGCCACCAGCGTCGCGCTGGCCTCGGCGGGAAGCTCGACCTGCGCGCTCAGCAGATGGCTTTGCGGGTCCACCGATTGTCCGATCATGCGCAGCGTGCCGGTAAACCCGGTCGCGCCATACACATTGCGCAGTTGCACCGGCATACCCGCATGCAGCTTTGCTGCATCTTCCGGCTGCACGCCGAGCTGGGCGACCAGCGCATGCGCAGGGGTGAAGCCGAGCAGCGGTGCATTCGCCGCAAAGCGGTCGCCCAGTCCCACGCTGAGCGCCGTGACGACGCCATCGGCAGGCGCCGTGACGGCCTCCTGGACCGTGCCGCCGCCCAGCGCGTGCTGTGCGTCGAGGGCTGTCCGGGCATCGGCCAGCGCCTTGCGGGCGGTGGCCAGTTGCGACTGCGTGGCCAGCCGTTGCGCGGCCAGTTGTTCGGTGCGCTGCAGCTCGCCTTCGGCCAGGGCCAGCGCACTCTGCGCTTGCAGGTAAGTGTTCCGCGCTGCCGGATCGGGCGTGACCGTCAGCAGTGGTTGGCCCCGTTTGACGGTTTGCCCGGCGGCCACATTCATGGCGATCACCTGGCCGCCATGCGCGAGGCTGATCGAGCGTGCATGCTGCGGATCGCCGGTGGCGCTGCCCCAGGCTTCGACGGTGTCGTGGAAAGTTTGCTGCACCGGCGTCGCGGTGGTTACCGCGACCTGGCCGGGCGGCGCGGCGGCGTCTTCGTCGTCCGCGGCGCCATGGCTGCAGCCAGCCAGCAACCCGACCAGCAACAGCGCGCACAGATTCGGCAGAAGAGTTGAACGATTCATGGCGTGGCTGCTTTGACGGAGACGGGATGGGCGGTGGCGAGGTCGGTGTTGCCGAGCAGGGCTTCCAACGCTATCGCCTGGGTGGCCTGCTGCTGTTGCAGGTCGAGCAGATCGAGGTCGGCACTCAGCGCATTGCTGCGGATGGCCAGGTAGGTCGGCCAATCCAGCAGGCGTTGCTGCCACGCTGCCTCGGCAGCATGACGGGCTGTATCCAGTTGCTGCGCATGAGCGGCCAGCGCCGCGTGCTGCTGGGTCAGCGTGGCGAGATCGGCGACCAGCCGCTGCATGTCGCTGCGCGTATCCAGCACGCGCGCCTCGTAATCGTCTTTCAGCTGTTGCCGCGTGGCCTTCTCGATCGCGATATTGCCGCGGTTGCGGTCGAACAGCGGCAGCGTGATGCCGATGCTGAAGCCGTGGGTGGTGACGTTGCTGGTATCGCGTGCGGTATTGAAGCCGATGTTCAACGCGGGAAACTGGGCCAGCACGGCCGCGCGCAGCTTCGCCTCCTGCGATTGGTAGCCGGCCTGCAGCGCGAGCAAGTCGGGGCGCCGCCGAGGCAGGTCGGCCAGCGCCTGCTGCACCTGTTCCGGCGTCGGGCTGGTCTGATAGGGCGTGCCGACCAGATCGAGCGGCGCGTCCGGTGCCAGCCCGAGCAGGACATGCAGATCTGTCTCCGCCTGATGCAGCGTGATCGCCGAGTCGGCCAGACGCTTGCGCACATCCGCGCCTGCATTGAGGCCGGCGCTGGCGCTGTCGTAGGTGAGATTGCCGGCGCGCAGGGCCGCGTGGATGAAGGGTTCCAGCGGCGCCAGCTCGGCCTGCTCGGCCGTGAGCCGCGCCTGCTGCGCGCGCAGGGTCAGCACCTGGTCAAACAGCAACCGGGCCTGGGCCACGCTCTGCCATTCCGCCCACAGCAGGTCGAGATTCACCTGTTCGGCCTGGTTGCGTGCGGCCGCACGGCGTGACGAGCGCGTCAGCAATGCGGTGATGTCCTCGCTGAGGCCGAGGCTGTACGCGCTGCTCGTGCCGGCGTCGGTGTGACCGGGGAAATCCTCGCTGAAACTCAGCTGCGGATCGGGCAGCAAGCCGGCGGCAAACGCTTGCGCGCGGGCGATGCCGAGTTCGTCGCGCTTGACCTTCAGGGCCGGACTGTTGATCACCGCCAGCATCGCCACTTCAGTGACATCGAGCCCGTCCGAGGGATCGAAGCGATGGTCCGGTAGCGCCAGCGCCGGCATTGCTGCTACCGGTGCGGTCAGCTGCGTCACGCTGGGCGCGCCTTGACCGCTACCGAGCGGAAGAGGCGTGTACGTGGCACAACCGGTCAAGGCCAGTCCCACGCCGATACCCAGCATGCCGATACCCAGCATCCAGGGAGAGGCATGAGGCAGGCACCAACGCGAGAGACGTTGAAGCGGCATGGCACGAGGGTGTCGCTGCTGACGAGTATGGCGCATGAGCCATTCTGACGGCAGGCCGCTTAGTTTTCTCTTAAGAATTTCCGATCAGTGTTCTGCGCAAAATATACGAAAGCGTCACTTGAAGTGGTGAATGAATCCGACCTGGAAACCGCCGGGCAGCCAGCCGATGATCAGCGGTGAATTGCGATGGGCCGACCACAGCCCGACGCCAGTGCCGATGGCGGCACCGATCAGCACGTCGCTTTGCCAGTGGGCGCGAACCTTCATGCGCGCCACCGCGTCGTAGGCCGGCAGCAGGGCCAGCGCATAGACGGCAGGATGATCCTCGCCGTAGTTGGCAATGAAAGGTGTCACCGCAGCCGAAATGGCCGCCACTTCGCCACTCGGAAAACTCTTCGCGTGCGATCCGGCAAAGAAGCGGTCGGGATTGCTGGTTTGCGAAGGCCGTTCGCGCTGAAAAGCGTACTTCATCGCTTCGGTGCCGACGCTGGTGATGACCAGCGCATCCACGGACCGCCAGAACGTGTCGCCCAGCTTGTCCTGATCGCCGAAGGCCAAGGCGCCGCCGGCGACGGTGAAGATGGTGCCGTACATCAGCGCGTTCTGGTTGGTGCGTTTCCAGATGCCGCTGTCGTCGTAATGGAGACGGTGGTCGATGCCGAGCGGGCCACCGGAGGCGCAGGCGCTCCCCGAAGCCAGAATGGCGACGCTGAACACCCAGGATCGCAATGCGGGCATGTCACGGCTCCCACACGGCAGGCACGGGCCTGTCTTTGCACCGAAAAAATACGCCGGTTAGCTTTCGATTTGCTTACCAATGTGGCCATCGGCGGCGACCGAAGGGCGGGCATACCCGGGGACGGGAAAGGACACCGAAAGGCAGGGTTTCTACGCTGCACGGTATCGTTATTGGATTGGCGTGAGTTTCTGATGTCCGAATCTGGCTGGACCATTCTGTGTGATTTCGACGGCACGATTTCCGTCGAAGACGTGATCGACTCGCTGCTCGACCGTTTCGGCCGTCCGGGTTGGGAAGTGCTGGAGCAGGACTGGCGCGCCGGCCGCATCGGCTCGCGCGAGTGCATGTCGGGCCAGGTCGATCTGCTGCAGATGACCCGCGCGGAACTCGATGCGCATCTGGGCGAGCTGTGGATCGACCATGCGTTTCCGGGTTTCGTGGCGAAGACGCGCGAACTGAACGTGCCGATCCGCGTGGTCAGCGACGGTCTCGATTATGCGATCCACAAGATTCTCGGCCGCTACGGCCTGGACACGCTGCCGTTGGCGGCGAACCACCTGTCGCCGGCCGAACCGCCGAAGCAGTGGCAGCTGACCTCGCCGTTCCAGGCCGACGGCTGCCGCAGCGGCACCTGCAAGTGCGCCTGCGTGGCGCAGGCCCGCAAGACCGGTGCGAAAACCTTGCTGATCGGCGACGGCGCCTCGGATTTCTGCGCCGCCGACCGCGTCGATTTCGTGTTCGCCAAGCATCGCCTGATCGAGCATTGCCGCGCCACCGGCATCGACTACGTGCCGATCACCGGTTTCGAGGACGCGCTGGAGTTCCTGCCGAAGCTGCTCGACGGCAGCCTGGCCAGCCATGCGCATCACGAGCATGCGCGTCATGGGCGTGGGCACCACGAGCCGGCGCACGCGATTTCCTGATCGCGTCGCACGCCGTACTTTTTTTCTGCATCTGAATTCCCCGAATCATTCCGGATCATTCCCCATGAAAATCGACAAGACCGCCGCCGGTTTCATCGACGACGCGCAGCTGCTCGCCGACGAAGCCAAGTACAGCTCGTTCGGCGACACCGTGCATTACGTGGACCCGCCGAAGATCTTCCGCCACGGTGACGGCAGCTACATGTACGACACCGCCGGCACGCCGTTCCTCGACCTGCAGATGTGGTATTCGGCGGTCAATTTCGGCTATGGCAACCCGCGCCTCAACAATGTGCTGAAAGAGCAGATCGACCGGCTGCCGCAGGTCGCCAGCCAGTATCTGCACCAGACCCGCATCGAGCTGGCCAAGACGGTGGCGCTGGATGCGAAGAAGAAGTTCGGACTGGACGGCCGCGTGCACTTCAACGTGGGCGGCGCGCAGGCGATCGAGGATTCGCTGAAGATCGTGCGCAACGCCAGCAACGGCAAGAGCCTGATGTTCGCGTTCGAGGGCGGCTACCACGGCCGCACCCTGGGCGCCTCGTCGATCACGTCGAGCTACCGCTACCGTCGCCGCTTCGGCCACTTCGGCGAGCGCGCGATGTTCATCCCGTTCCCGTATCCGTTCCGCCGCCCGAAGGGCATGACGCCGGAAGAATATTCGGACGCCTGCGTGCGCCAGTTCGCGCGCCTGTTCGAAACCGAATACAACGGTGTGTGGGATCCGAAGGTGAACCAGGCCGAATACGCCGCGTTCTACGTCGAGCCGATCCAGGGCACCGGCGGCTACGTGATCCCGCCGATGAATTTCTTCAAGGACTTGAAGAAGGTGCTCGATCAGTACGGCATCCTGATGGTGTCCGACGAAATCCAGATGGGTTTCTGGCGCACCGGCAAGCTGTGGTCGATCGAGCACTTCGGCGTGACGCCAGACATCGTGGTGTTCGGCAAGGCGCTAACCAACGGCTTGAATCCGCTGTCTGGTCTGTGGGCGCGCGAAGAGCTGATCAATCCGACCATTTTCCCGCCGGGCTCGACCCATTCCACCTTCAACTCCAATCCGCTGGGCACCGCGCTGGGCTTGGAAGTGATCAAGATGGGCTACGAGCTGGACTACGAGACCAGCGTGCCGAAGAAGGGCGCGCATTTCCTCGAAGGCCTGCGCGACCTGCAGAAGCGCCACAAGGAAATCGGCGACGTCGACGGCCTCGGCCTCGCATTGCGCGCCGAGATCTGCACCGACGACGGCTTCACGCCGAACAAGGCGCTGCTGGACAAGATGGTCGACATCGGCCTGGCCGGCGACCTCGAGCACAACGGCAAGAAGATCGGCCTCGTGCTGGACGTGGGCGGCTGGTACAAGAACGTGATCACGTTCGCGCCGTCGCTGGAGATCACCCACGAGGAGATCGACCTAGCGATCGCCTTGCTCGATCAGCTGCTGACCAAAGCCAAGAAGGGTTGAGCTTGGCCGTGCGTGGGCCAGGCGTCATGAAGGCTGGCGCAAAAAGAACCCGGCGACATGTCGCCGGGTTCTTTGGTTTGTTGCGCGGTGGAATGCCGTTACGGCGCGCGCTTGAGCGCCAGGACCGCGTTGAGTCCGCCGAACGCGAACGAGTTGCTCAGTGCGGCACGCACCGGCATCTCCCGCCCGACATTCGGCACGTAATCCAGATCGCAGGCCGGATCGACCTTGTCCAGGTTTGCGGTAGGCGGCACCACGCTGTCACGCAAGGCGCCAACCACCGCCACCAGCTCCAGTGCGCCGGACGCGCCCAGCGCATGGCCATGCATCGACTTGGTCGAGGACACCGCAAGGCGATCGGCATGCGCGCCGAACGCCAAGCGGATCGCCTTGGACTCGGTGACATCGTTGGCGAGCGTGCCGGTGCCGTGGGCGTTGATGTAGTCGACATCTTCGGGTGCCAGCCCGGCGTCGGCGAGCGCCTGGCGCATCGCGCTGGCCGCTCCGTCCGCGCTGGGCATCACGATGTCGGTGGCGTCGGCGGTCATGCCGCTGCCGGCCAGTTCGGCGAGGATGGTGGCGCCGCGCGCCTGGGCATGTTCCAGCGATTCCAGCACGAAGATGCCGGCGCCCTCGCCGAGCACCAGGCCGCGCCGGTTGACGCTGAACGGGCGGCAGGTGTCGTCGGCCAGCACGCGCATCGCTTCCCAGGCTCGCAAGGCACCATACGTGATGCACGCTTCGGTGCCGCCGGTGACGGCTGCATCGGCCATGCCGTAGCGGATCATCATGGCGGCCTGGATGATCGCGTGGTTCGCCGAGGCGCAGGCGCTGGCCACCGCATAAGTGGGTCCGCGCAGGCCATAGGCGATGCTGATCTGGCTGGCCGAGGCGTTGGTCATCAGGCGCACGATGGTGAGCGGATGGGCGCGTTGGGAATTCTCCCCGTACAGCCGCTTGCTCTGCTCGTCCTGGGTGGTTTCGCCACCGACGCCGGTGCCGACCACGACCGCCGTGCGCACGCCGAGCCCGTTCTGGCGGAAGTCCAGTCCGGATTGCGTGATCGCCTCACGCGCCGCATGCAGCGCGAACTCCGAGGTGCGGTCGAGCATCGGCAGGATGCGTTCGTCGATATTCGCCGCCGGATCGAAACTCGCCGGCACCTGGGCGGCGATCTTCACGCGCAGGCGCGCTGCATCCGGATGGTTCAGCGGACCGATCGCGCTGCGGCCTTCGCGCAGGCCTTGCCACAGTGCCTCGGCACCGACGCCGAGCGGGCTGATCGCGCCCATGCCGGTGATCACCACGCGGCGCATCAGTGGAACCGTGGACATCAGTTCGATCCTTCGCCCGCGGCGGCCTTGTCATCCAGTGCCTTCTGCACCGCATCGACCAGGCTCTGCGTCGTGTCGGTGTCGAAGTTGGCCCCTTGCTGGTCAGGGAAGGTGATGTTGAAGTGTTCCTCGATGTCGAAGATCAATTCGATCGCCTCCAGCGAAGCGATGCCCAGATCCTTCAAGGTGGATTCGGGCTTGATCGTAGCCACGTCGATCTTGGCCTGCTTGGCAATGAGATCGAAAATCTGTTGCTGGGTCGTATCGGTCATGACGAGTAGGCTCCTGGCTGCGCACGACAGTGTTACACATTAACCAGTCTAGGCAGATTTGCTTACTCATGCCTTTCATTTCGCAATTGGAACCGGACGCACTGCTCGCGCATTTCATGGCGCAGCCGCCGATCGGGTTTGCCGTCGAGCTCTCGCCGCAGGGCATGCCGAGTTTCGTGGCGCCGTTCGACCTGCTGACCACCGCGGACGATGCACTAAGACGTCGCGTGACGCACTTGCCGCTGTATCGCTGGTGGGGGCGCCTGCTGCGCTGGCGCACGCGCTTTGCCGGTACCACCGTGTCCGAGTACGCGCCGCTGCCTCCGGGCGTGACGCCAGCCGAACTGGCGCAGGGCCTGAAGGCCGCGTACGGGCGTGAGTGCCGGTTGCTGATCGTCAAGGACATCGCGCAGGATTCACCCCTGCTCAGCGACGCCGACAACGCCCATGCGCAAGCGTTCGCCAGCGCCTGCGAAGCCGAGGGCTACGTGCTGCTCGAAGGCCAGGCGCTGGCGTGGGTGCCGATCGATTTCGCCTCGGGCGACGAGTATCTGGCGCGACTGTCATCGGGTCGGCGGAAGAACATCCGGCGCAAGCTGCGTTCCCGCGCCGACCTCGAGATCGAGATGGTGCACACCGGCGATGCACGCTTCAGCGACGCGGCGACCCTGGCGGCGTTCTATGCGCTGTTCGACAACGTGTACGCGCAAAGCGAGATCCACTTCGACCGGCTGAGCGCGGCATTCTTTCGGGAGGTGCTGCAGGACGGCGGCAGCGGCGGCGTGATGTTCGTCTACCGGCATGCCGGGCAGATGATCGGCTGGAATCTCTGTTACGAACATGGCGGCAAGCTGATCGACAAATACGTCGGCTTCGCCTACCCGCAGGCGCGCGAGCACAACCTGTACTTCGTCAGCTGGATGCACAATCTCGACTACGCGCGGCAGCGCGGCCTGAGTCATTACGTGGCCGGCTGGACCGATCCCGAAGTCAAATCCTTTCTGGGCGCAAGCATGACTTTTACCCGTCATGCGGTCTATGCCCGCAATCCGCTGTTGCGTGCGCTGCTGCGCCGACTCGGCAGCCATTTCGAGAGTGATCGCAGCTGGCAGGCGGCCACGGAGGCTACCAATGAATAACCTGGCGAACCGGCCTGTCGTGCTCGACATCGACCAATCGGTGGGACCGTTGCCCGACCGCCTGGTGCTGCCGCTGGCGCACTGGCAGGAATCGATCCGCTTCGGCTCGTCGCTGGCGACGATGCGGCGCTTCGGCGCGATGCTCGACGAATTGCTGCCGGCCGAGTACGGCACCGTATTCCTGGGCAGCGGCGACTTCCATCATCTGAGCTGGCCATTGATCGCACGCCTGCCATCGCGCACGCCATTCCAGGTCGTGGTACTGGACAACCATCCGGACAACATGCGCTTTCCGTTCGGCGTGCATTGCGGTTCGTGGGTGCGTCGCGTGGCGATGCTGCCGCAGGTCAGTCACGTGCATGTGCTCGGCATCACTTCGACCGATATCGGTGGCGGTCATGCGTGGGAGAACTATCTGACCCCGTTGCGGCGCGGCAAGCTGAGCTATTGGAGCATCGGCGTGGACACCGGCTGGTCGCGCCGGCTTGGGCTGGAGCATGCATTCCATGGGTTCGACTCGCCCGAAGCGATGGTCGATGCGTTCGTCGAAGCGCAGCGCACGCAAACAGCGCCGAGTTACCTGTCGATCGACAAGGATGCGTTCTCCCCCGAGGTGGCGCATACCAACTGGGATCAAGGCCGGCTGCTGACCGATCACGCGCTGGCGTTGATCGGCAGTCTGCGTCGCGGCCTAGTCGGCAGCGACATCAACGGCGAGGTTTCGCACTACCGCTACCAGAGCTGGTGGAAGCGCCGGCTATCCGCGATGGACGAGCAGCCCGAGATCGATCCGGCGCAGCTGGCCGGCTGGCAGGCGCAGCAGCATGCGTTGAATCTGCAGTTGCTGCGAGCGATTGCTGTGCGATCGTGAGGTGTTGGTGATGCGGTTGAACGAGGATACCTGCTCCTGGCAGGGCCTCTTCCAGATCAGCATGTCCTAGTGCCGCCGCCTTCGCTCCCATATCCTCGGCTTTGTAGGAGAGAGGGGCTGGTGTGATGGCCACTTGCATGGTGACGAAGCGTGCGATCAGGCGCTCCAACGGTCGGACAGGGAATTGGTCATCCGGAGCTCAAGTGTCGACCAGACAGTGACTTGTCCGCACAAGTGGATCCGCCGGAACCGGAGACGGCCGGCCCTTGCGAGCCGGCCACCGGATGCCTGGATTGGCCAGGCATCGCCGATACTCAGTGTTGGTGATGCGTCTTGGTGTGGCCCTTGGCGGTGTGCTTGCCATTGTTCTTGTCGCTGGCAATCGGACTGACTGCCTTGCCGACGTTGGTGTCGCTACTCTTGGCATTCATGGCAGCAGCCGAGACGCTGTCGCCGTGTGCGTCATGATTCATCGAATTGTGCATCGACGAAGCGCCCTTGACCGGCCCGTGACTGGATTGTGGCGCAGCGAAAGCGAACGAGGTTGTCAGCGCGCAAGCGGCAGCAAGCAGAGCGGAGATAACGAGTTTCTTCGACATATGTGAAACCTCGACGGATTGAGCGTGCCCTTGCACGGTGTGCCGACCATAGCGCCGTCCGATCGGCTCCGAGTGAATGGCGGCTGTGCGCACAAACTTGCGATGGGGTAACAGGAGCGCAGCACACTTTGATGCTGCGCGTCGTCGGTGGGCAGCCCGTAGGTCTGGATCATCAGTCAGGCCATTTCGGAGCCGTTTTTTTATCCCAACTTGCTTCTGCAAGCGCACTAAGCCATCTGCAGCAAACCGGTCCGGAATTCCGAAAAGCTTCGGAATTCACGTTTCGACTCATCCCAACACGCTTTCCAGCACGCCGCAGATCGTCTCGAAACTGGCGTCGTCCACCCACGGGCTGTTGCTGATGCTGAGCGAACGTGCCGCAAAGTCGCGGGCATGCGGCACATCTTGGGCGGGTACCGTGTCAGCCAGATACGTGTAATCGGGCAGGGCGTGGATGAACAGACGGCTGACGCCCAGACCGGATTGCCACAACTCGGTCAGCGCGGCATCGCGGCGTCGTTGATCGGGCAGCATCAGCAATAAAAACGGCCAGGTGCCGTGCGCGCCGACAGGATCGTCGAGGACCTCGACGCCATCGATACGGCGCAGTCGGGGCAATCGCCGTTGCGCCTGCGCAGACAGCTGATCGAGAAACGTCGGCAGGCGCGCGGCGGCATGCGCGCCGACGGCCTGGCGCCAGTGGCCGACGCGGTGCAGCGGTATCGTCAGTGGAAAGTCATCGCCCACCGCGGCAACCGGATCGCCACGGCGCAGGGCGCGACGCAACGGATTGCCGTAGGCCAGTCGCAGGCCGCGTGGTCGATATAACGCGGCGTAGCCGAGCAGTTCGATGCTGCGTTTCCATTCCCATGCGAAGCTGTGCGGCACGATGCGGGCGGCGGTGCGGGCGAGGCGTTCGCGCATGACGGGGTCGCGCGCCAGCAGCAGCCCGCCTTCGTAGATCGACAACCCTTTGCCGGCGGCCAGGCTGAAAAAGCCGACATCACCTGACAGGCCCACGCTGACATGGTCGCGGCGTGCGCCCAGTGCCTGAGCGGCATCCTCGATCACGTAGGCGCCCACGTTGCGCGCCACGGCGAGCGCATCGTCGACATCGGCGACGCGGCCGGCCAGATGGGTGGGGATGATCGCCAGCGTGCGTTCGTCACAGGCTGCACGCAAGGCGGCCGGATCCATGTCGTAGTGGCTGGCGCGCAGATCGCACAGCTGCAATTCGAGCCCGGCCTGCTGCACGGCGATCGCCACCAGCGGACAGGTGAACGCGGGAGCCACGACGCGCCGGCGCTGCGGCTGCAGTTCGCGCAGCGTCGTCAGCGCGATCAGCAGCGACGCAGTGCCGGAGCACTCCAGTTGCAGCGGCGGCGTGCCCAGCTGTGCGGCGATGTCGGCGGCCAGGGTGGCTGCGCCCGGACGCAGGTCGGCCAGTCGCAACGGCAGGCCGGCGGTAGGTGGCAGTTCGTGAGGGCGGCGGGACAGCATGCGCGCAGCTTAGCCGGTGCTCAGGCTTCGGCCGGTTCCGGCACGTGCTCGCGGCTCTCGGCCATGCCCAGGCAGACGATGCCGGCGATGATCGCGATCGCACCCAGCACGCGGGCGGCGTTGAGGTGTTCGTCGAACAACCACACGGACAGCAGCATCACCGACACCACTTCCAGATGCGAAGCGGCGAAGGCGGGGCCGATCGGCGCGTGCTTGAGCAAGGCCATCCAGGTGAAAAACGCGCCGATATAGCCGATCACGGCACCGTAGACCCATGGCTGACCGAACACGCGCAACACCCATTCGAGGCTGGCGGCGACGGGCAGTGCCTGCGTGCCGGCGTACTTGAAGCTGATCTGCGCAAGGGTGTCGAAACCCATCAGCAACAGGAAGCCGAACAGATAGAAGCGTTTCATCCGCCCACTCCCACGATCACCACACCGAGCGTCACCAGCAGGATGCCGGTGACCCGCAGCCGGGTCAGTTTCTCGCCGAACAGGAAACGGCCGGCGACCATGATCGCGACGATGTTGATCGAGCCCAGCAGCACGCCTTCGGACAGCGGAATCAGCGACAAGAACGCGATCCACACCAGAAACTCGATCACGTAGCTGGCGATACCCAGCCACAACCACGGCCGTGACGCCATGTGCTTCCAGCGCGCCAAGCCGTCACCGGCGGCCTCATCGCCGGCCGCCGCCTTGAACGCCAGCTGGCCGCCGGTGTCGAGCACGATGTTGAGCAGCCACAGGCCTGCCACCAGGCTGGAGATGGAACCCTCCGCCGGCATCATCAGGCAGCGATGCGCTGCGTGCCGGTCGACGCGGCGATGTCGTCGAAGAACGCGGCCGAGCGATCGATCAAGGTGCGGCGTTCCCGGTCGATCGTGATCATGTGGTAGCTGTCCTCGAGCAGCAGCAGCTCGGCCGGTGCACTGACTTCGCGCATCACGAGTTCGGCATTTTTCAGGCTGGCGACGTCGTCCTCGCTGGCGTGCGCGACCAGGCAGGGGGCGGTCACTTGTGGCAGCTGGCTGCGCACCTCGGCAGCGAGGTGATACATCTCGGCCAGCGAATACCACGGGTTGCCGGGCAGGCCGGCAGCGGCGCTGTCGCCGCTGAGCATCGCCGTGCTGACCTGCGCGCGCAGGCGCTCGTCACGGATGCCGTAAGGCGGTTGCTCCATGAAACTGAAGTTGCGGCCGATGCCGAGCTTCTTCAGCAGCGGCAGCATGAATGACAGTCGCGCAGCCCACGGAATGCTCCAGCCGTCATAGCGGAAGGTGGCGCCATACACGCCGACGCCAGCGACCTGATGGGGCCGATCCGCCGCCAGTTTCAGCGCCAGCAGCGCGCCCATCGACAGTCCGCCCACGAACAGGTGGTCGACCTTTTTCAGCATGTCGTCGGCGGCTTTCTCGACGCTGGTGTACCAGTCGCGCCAACCGGTGGCGAGCAGATCCTCGACGTTGCCGCAGTGACCGGCCAGCTGCATGCCATGTACGGTGAAGCCGGCACGGTTCAGGCCCTTGCCGAGCAACCGCATTTCCATCGGTGTACCGGTCAGGCCATGGATCAGCAGCACGCCGCTGCGGCCGCCCTCGAAGAAGAAATCAGTTTGCTGGATCACGCGTTAGCCCTGTGCGGTGAAACCGCGGCGTTTCGCTGGCCGCGGTTCTTCATATGGCCTGAGGATCGCAGAATGCGGTTTCCTCAGCCTTTCGGGGCGGTATGGGGCGTCGTCGGGGCGGGGCCAAAGCGCACCATCACGCGCTGGCCGATGCGCAGGTTCTGCGGTTCGTCAAATGCCAGCACACATTCCACCGTGCGCGCGTTGGCGCGCACTTGCGGGTCGTTTTCCAGCGTGGCCGGGCCGTACACCCTGCCGATGCGCAGCACGTGCGCACTCCAGCGGGTATCGTCGCGGCCGTTGTCCGGCACCACTTCGGCAGGCATCCCTGGCTGGATCACGCCGACGAAGCTGTCGTTGAGTTCGGCACGGACGACCCGCGGTTTCTGCGGCAACAAGGTGAACAGCGGTCCGGAGGTGGGCGATACGCTGGCACCGGGTTGCGCCGACATCTGCACCACGTCGGCGTCGAACGGCGCGAGCAGGCTGCGCTGCTTCAACTCGTAGCGGGCTTCGTCCAGCTTCTGGCTGGCCATGCTCAGCGCCGCGCGGGTGCTTTGCTGTTCGGCATCGAGTTGGGCGGCCGCTTCGCGCGCGTCGTCGGCGCTCTGACCGTCGCCGGCACCCGCGGCGACGGCAGCGGCCAGTCGCTGGGCACGCTGCTTCGCCCCGGCCTGTTTGACCGCGATCAACTTGAGCTGCGCTTGTATCTGTTCCAGTTGCGCCTGGGCGGCTTCGATGGCCAGCGTGGCCGGCTGGGTATCCAGCGCAGCGAGCAGCTGACCCTGCTTGACGTGGTCGCCTTCATGCACGGCGACCTTGGCAAGCGTGCCTTCGCGCGGCATCGACAGCGTCAGCAAGCCCCCTTCGATGTCGACCTTGCCGCGCGCCACGGCGGCGTAGGCGGTGGGCGGCGCGGTGGCGTTGGTCGGTTCGTCGGCGGATCGTGAGCAGCCTGCCAGCAGACACGTCAGCGCCAGTGCAATGCCACCAAGCCGGATCAGCCGCGGGCCGTATGAGTATCGCGGCGTAGGGTATGCGGGCGGCTTCATGACTTGTTTTCCTTGTTGTCGACGAGCGGTGCATGGGTATGCCGGTCGCTCAGAATGCGGCCATCTTCCATCGCCAGGACACGGTCGGCGTGGACGACCAGACGCGGATCGTGGCTGACGCACAGCACCGTGGTGCCGTGGGTATGGGCGATCCGGTGCAGGATATCGATGATCATCTGGCCGTTGGCTGCATCCAGCGCACTGGTCGGTTCGTCGGCGAACAACAGCTCCGGTTCCTTGGCCAGCGCGCGGGCGATCGCCACGCGCTGTTTCTCGCCGCCGGACAGTTCGGACGGCCGCAAGCGCATGCGGTGCGCCAGGCCGACTTCCTCCAGCGATTGCTGTGCGCGGCGGCGAGCCTCATTGCGCGACAAACCCATGTGATTCAGCGGCAACTCGACCTGCTCGAACGCGCTCAGCGCAGGGAACAGATTGAAGCCCTGGAACACGAAGCCGGTGTGCTGCAGGCGGAAGCGTTCCAGCGCGCGCAGGTCGAGCTGACCCAGCTCGCTGCCGAGCGCCTGCACGCGTCCGCTATCGACCTTCTGCAGCCCGCTGAGTATGGCCAGCAAGGTGCTTTTGCCGCAGCCGGACGGCCCGGAAATCAGAGTCAGTTCACCGGCTTCGATGCTCAGCGTGAGGCCATCCAGCACCTGCGTGCGCTGCTGGCCCGAAACGAATGCCTTGCAGATGTCTTCCGCCTGCAGGGCAGGCGTGCGTACAGGTTCGGTGGCGGCGGCGGGATGTGTCACGACTACCTCAGCAACGTGGCGGGATCGGCGCGGCGCAGGCTGCGCATCGCGGCCAGCCCGGAGACGGCGGCCAGCCCCATGACCAGGATGATGCAGGCCAGTGCCGCTGGCACGTTCAGCACCACCGGCACGTCCTGGCTGCGCGCCAGCATCATCAGCACGATGCCCAACGCGCTAGCGCCAAGCAGGCCCAGTGCGCCGACCCAGAACGCCTGCTCCAGCACCACTCTGCGCAATGCCGCCACGCCGACGCCGAGCGCGTTGAGGGTGGCGTATTCGCGTACCGAGCCGTTGACTGCGGCGATCAGGGTCTGGCTGGTGATCACCGCACCGACCAGGAACACGATGCCCGCCAGGAACAGCACGCCGGCGCCGGCGCCGGTATCGAACAACCAGTACAGCACCGAGCGCCGTGCAAAATCTTTGGCGCTCCAGGTGGTGTACGGGCCGAACGCGGTGTCGCCACGCAGGCGCGCGGCGACCGCATTGGCCTGGGACGGATCGCGCAGCTTGGCGACCAGATAAGTCGGGCCACTGTCGGCCGGATCGTCGTTCAGCCGGCGCGCGGTATCCAGCGAGCACAGCACGTTGACGCCGCCCAGCGCACGCAGGCCGCTACTGATGCCGACCACACGCACCGGATGGCCGTTGATGGTTGCGGCCTGGCCGATGGTGACGCCGAGCTGGTCCAGCACGGAGCGGTCGACAACGACGGCGTCCGGTTCGGCCAGCCGCGCACGCAAGCCGGCCGGCAATGCCTTGGAGAACATCAGGCCATTGGCACTCGGATCGATACCGGAGACGAACACCGAAACGCCACCAGTTTCACCGGCGCCGCGCCAGTCGCCATCGACCCAGATATACGGTTCGACCCGCTGCACCGCCGGATCCATCAGCACATGCGATTCCACGTCGGCACTGATGGTGCGGCCCGAACCCACGCTCTGGGTGCCGGGATAACCCACCCATACATCAGCCGACGAACCGGTGATGTACAGGCTGGTGCTGCCGAAGATGCCCAGCACCAGGGCGATCTGCAGCAACTGCAACAAGCCGGCGAAGCCGACCGCCAGCATGGCCGGCAGAAAGCGCCGCCATTCGTAGATCAGCGTCTTGCGCGCGAGGGCTACCATCAGCGGCGCGCTCCGTCGGGGGCGGATGCATCCTGCTGCGGCGTATCCGTCTCGGCGACGGTCGGCAACGGTGCGCCGCCGAGGGCCTTGAACAGTGCTACGTAGGCCAGGCTGTGCCCGGCACGGGCATCGGTCAATTCGATCGCGGCCTGATCGGCGGCTATGCGGCTCTCGGCAAAATCGAGCGGACTGCCAAGGCGCAGGTTCACCCGCGTTTGTGCGGCCTGATCGACGCGCTGCAGCGCCTGCCATGCCAGCAGACTGTGTTGTTCACGCTGCTGCTGCTGCTGCACGGCACCCAGTGCGGTTTCCACCTCGGTCACACCTTGCAGCACCGCTTGCCGGTAAGCCAGCACGCTGGCTTTCAACTCGTGATCCTTCGCATGCTTGGCAGCCAGCCGGATACCCCAGTCGAACAAGGGAATATTGAGTTCCGGCCCTATCGAGACGATCGAATTAGGGGTGTTGGCATATCTGTGATTGTTGTCGATGTCGGTCGACCAGTCGATCGAACCGCCCAGACCGATGCTGGGAAACAGGTCGGCATGGGCCAGCGCCAGTGCGCCGGCGGCCTGCAGCACGTCCGCCTCTGCGCGGGCGATCTCCGGGCGCGTGCGGACCAGGTCGGCCGGGGCGCTGGCGAGCTGCCATGCGCCCAGTTCGGGCTGCGTGCCCGGTTGCAGCCATGCGGCGTCGGGCTGGTTCCGGCCGAGCAGCATGGCCAGTCGCTGGGCACTGGCTGTGATGGCCTGCCGAGGCGCTGCCAGAGCGGCCGTGGATTGCGCGAATGCGGCCTGGGCTTGATCCACCGTCCCGGGTGCTACCAGTTGCAAGCGCTGGCGTACCTGCTGCAACTGCCACTCGTGCTCGCGGGCCTGGTTGATCCCCAGGAGCAGCTTTTCCTGTTGTTGGGCGCTGCGCAGCTCGATCCACTCACGCACGACTTCGGCGACCAGCGAGACCTGCGCGCTGCGCAGGTCGGCGATGCCGGCATCCAGTGCTCCCTGGGCTTCCCGCCGGGTGCCCTCGGCCCGGCCGAACAGGCCAAACTCCCAGCTGGCATCGAAGCCGACCAGCAGATAGGAAGCACTTGCGCTGGGTTCGACCACATCGTTGGTGCTCGCACGCAGCGACGGCAGGTAGCGCGCCTGGGAGCGGTCGCGCAGCGCACGTACGGCGCGCAGTCGCTCGACCGCCTGCGCCACATCGAGATTGCTGGCCAACGCATGGTCGACCAGAGCATCGAGTTCGGAATCGCCGAAGGCATGCCACCAGCCATGCAAATCGGTCGGCTTGGCCGGATCCGAGGCCATCGCGTGCTGCCATTGGGCCGGCACGGGCGGCGTCAACTTGGGCAGCGGCGCGGCGCAGCCGGCAAGCCCGCACAGCGCGGCGCCCAGCATGCATGCGCGCAGCCGGTTGCCGGGAGTTGCCTTGCTCAGTCGAAATTGCACGGGGTGCATTTTTCCATGGTGATGCCTCGACGCCGCTATATCCGTCGGTTCTCGGTGACGGCTGTCGCATGTCATGTTCGTGGTCCGGTACCCGCTTATTCTGAGGGCATCGGGCGAGATCGCAAAACCGGACCGGTCAGCGCTAGGCGGTATGCAGCGAAGCATGCGCCGATCAGGCTCATGCGGGACGGGTCGCGGGGGCGATCGACGGCGGCGGGAAGCGCACTTCCACCACCAGTCCATGTTCCTCGGCTAGCCGATAAATCACCTCGGCGTGATGCCGTTCGGCGATCCGCTGGACGATCGCCAGTCCCAGCCCGCTGCCTTCCTCGCCATTGTCGGCAGCGCGGAAAAACCGCTCGCGCAGGCGCGGCAGCAGTTCGGGCGGCACGCCGGGCCCGTTGTCCTCGACGCTGAGGCTGGCACCGCCATCGGCGAGGGCCTGCAGATTGACGGTGACGGTGCTGCCACGGCCGGCGTACCGCATGGCGTTATCGATAAGGTTGTCCAGCAGATCCAGCACGCTGGCCGCGTCGCCATCGATATACAGCGGCCGGGTGATGCCCTCGTAGCCCAGATCGATCCCTGCTCGGATCGCCTCATGGATGCGCTGCGCTACCGCTTCGGGAATCAATCGACCCAGGTCGAGCAGGCCGCGCTCCTCGCTATCCAGCGGCGCGGCCTGCGCACGGGTCAGCGCCAGCAGTTGCGACGATGTACGCGCCGCGCGCTGGGTCAACCGCTGGATGTGGACGAGTGCGTCGGCCACCGTTTCGGGCTGTGGGTTGGCCAACGCATGGTCGACATGCAGGCTCAACCCGGTCAGCGGCGTGCGCAGCTGATGTGCGGCATCGGCGATGAAGCGGTCATGCAAGGCCAGCATGCCGCGCAGGCGCCCGAACAGCGCGTCGATGGTGCGTGTCAGCGGCTGGATTTCCTGCGGCACGTCGGGGCCATCGATCGGGGTCAGTTCGTGCGAACGGGCCGCCAATCGGGCCGTCAGCGGGTCGATGACACGCAGGCCGCGGCTGACCCCGAACCAGACCAGCGACAGCACGCAGACGATCAGCAAGGTCTGCATCAGGATCGCCAGCAGCAGGATTTCCCGTGCTTGTTCGCGTCGATCGCGCAGGGTTTCGGCGACGGTGATGATCAGGCTGTCACCGGGATCGCGGGGCGATGCAGTGCGGACCGTCGCCACCCGCAGGCTGTGTTTGTCGAGCTTGCTGTCGTACAGCCTCGGTGCAGCGCCGAGGGGAGGCGCCTGCGCGAGCTGCGGCAGCTGCCCGTTGCCGGCCAGCAGGCCGTGTCGTGCGCTGAATATGCTGAAGTAGCTGCGGCCGCCCGGATCGTATTCGAGCAGGAACCGCGCTTGCGGCGTCAGCTCGCTGCCCAGCTGGTCGTTGCCGAGCATCTTCGCCACGGTCAGCGCATCGTCGCTCAGGTCACGGTCGTGCACCCGGTTGGCATAGGTCAGCGCCACGCCGTAAGTCAGCAGCGCGTCAAGCAACAGCAACGCCGCCATCGGAATCAGCAGGAAAATCAGCAGGCGGCGACGCAAGCTGGGACGCAGGCGACTCATGCGGAGTCGCTCGCTGATTCCGCCATTTCTTCCAGCAAATAGCCGAGGCCGCGGATCGTGCGCACGCCGGTGCCGCTGCCTTGCAGCTTGCGGCGCAGGCGGTGGATCGCGATGTCCAGGCCGTTGTCGGTCAACTCCTGATCCCAGTCGCACAGCGCCTCGATCAGCTGGGCGCGACTGGTGACGCGATCGGCCCGCAATGCCAGCGCTTCCAGCAGGCTGAATTCGCGCGCGGTCAATTCCAGTGGCGAGCGATCGATCCATGCACGGTGTCCGGGCAGATCCAGCCGCAGCCGGCCCAACTCCAGCTCCGGCTTGCCCTGACTGCTGGCCCGGCGCAGCAGGGCACGCACACGTGCCTCGAACTCGGCCAGCGCGAAGGGCTTCACCAGATAATCATCGGCGCCCAGGTCGAGCACGCGGATGCGTTCGGGCAGGCCGTCGCGGGCGGTCACCACCAGCACCGGCATCACCGTGCCGCGGCTGCGTAGGCGGCGCAGCACCTCGCTGCCATCGAGCGAGGGCAGGCCAAGGTCCAGTACTAGCAGGTCGTAGTCGTGATCGCGCAGGGCTGCGTCAGCCAGACTGCCACTGGTCACATGGTCCACGGCATGCCCGCCGTGCCGCAGCGATGCGCAAATCGCACCGGCGATGGAAGGGTCGTCTTCGGCCAGCAAAATGCGCATCGTGGATTATGGGCTCCGCATGGATTGAGGTGGCCGATGCCGCCGACAACAGGCTTTGGCCGGGATGGTTTCCAGATTCTAGGATTCTAGTGGGTGCTGGATGGGCGCGGTCAGCGTCGTCGGAATCTGCGGCCCTGCGCCCCTGCAGACCATTCATAGCGGCCGCAGTTCCCGCGATCGGGTATTTACGCGCTGACGGCATGACCTCTGGCCGATGCTGCATGGGCCGGTTGCGTGCACTCTCCGTGAATTATCCGGGGGGAGTAGCGAGCATGCGGCCAGTTGTACGCAAATGGGGTTACCTGTGTGCCGTGACCATGTCGGTTGCGGTGTGTCCGTTGACGTTGATGGCGCAGTCGGGCGTCCCAACCAAGGCTGCCAGCACGCCGCCCAGTGCGGCTTCGGCGCCAGCTAGCGCAAGTACGGCCGTTCTCCCCGATATCCCGTTTGCCGCCGCCAACGCGGCTGCCCCATCGGCGCCCAGCGCTGCAGATGCGTGGGGTGGCGAGCGTACGGGCAGCGAAGCAACCTTGTCCGACCGCGTGGTGAGCTACCGGATCGACGCCGAGCTGGATGCCGCGAAGCATGCGGTGACCGGCAAGGAGCGCATGACCTGGCGCAATCGCAGCGATCGCCCGGTCAGCCGCGTTTATTTCCATCTGTACCTCAACGGGTTCCAGAACGAGGGCAGCACCTGGTTCACCGAGCGCAAAGTGCTGACCGCGCACGGCCGTTCGCGCGGTGCAGCCGCGCTGAAGAAAGGCGAATGGGGCTGGATCGATCTGCAGCAGGTCAAGCAAGGGGATGCGGCGCTGAAATGGACCTTCGTGCAACCCGATGGCGGTCCGGCCACCGACCAGACCGTGGTGCGCATCGATCTGGCCGAACCGGTCGCCGCCGGCGCCACGTTGACGCTGGATATCGACTTCCTCAGCCAGTTGCCGCGGGTGGTCGAGCGCACCGGCTGGTTCGGCGATTTCAACCTGGTCGGGCAATGGTTCCCCAAGATCGGCGTGCTGGAACTGGCGGGTGAGCGCGGCGCCACCGCGCCGCGCTGGAACGTGCACGAGTTCCATTTCAACAGCGAGTTCTACGCCGACTTCGGCCTGTACGACGTGAGCCTGAGAGTGCCCAGCGATTACACCGTCGGCGCGGTCGGCCAGTTGCAAGGGCAGCCGCAGGTGGCGAACGGCAAGACCACGTATCACTTCGTGCAGGGCGACGTGCACGATTTCGCCTGGGTGGCGGCCAAGGGTTACCAGACGCTGGATGGTCAGTGGGAGGGGCCGGGCAGCCCGAAGGTGGCGTTGAAGGTGTTGTATCCGCCCGAGTACGTCGGTAGCGCGAAGACCCAGCTGAAGGCCAGCACCGATTCGCTGGACTACTTCTCGAAGACGCTGGGCGCGTATCCGTACCGTACGCTCACCGTGGTAGTACCGCCGTACAACGCCAGCGAGGCGGGCGGCATGGAATATCCGACGTTCTACACCACCGATGGCTACACCAAGGTGGAACCGGGCACGGGCAGCCAGTACAGCTCCGACTTCGTCACCATCCATGAATTCGGTCACGGCTACTTCTACGGCATTCTCGCCTCGAACGAATTCGAGGAGCCGATGCTCGACGAAGGCCTCAACGAATACTGGGACCAGCGCATGCTGCGCGAGCGCGGGCAGAACCTCGATCTCACCACGTCGATGCTGCGCCGGCTGGGTTTTTCGCCATCGTTCCCCGGCTTCGCGATAGAGCGCATGGCTTCAGGCCTGAAGCAGCCGTCTGATCCGCTCGGCGAGAATTCATGGGACCGTTTTTCCAGCAGCAGCTACGGCACGGTGTATTCGCGCACCGCCACCGCAATGCACGATCTGGAAGAGCGCCTGGGCAAAGAGGTCACCGAGCGTGCCTTCCACGAGTACTACAAACGCTGGCACTTCCGGCATCCGTCCGCGGCCGATCTGCGGGCCACCCTGATCGATGTCTCCGGCAACGCGAAAGCGGTCAACGAGATCTTCGGCCAGTATGTGTATGGCACCGCGCGCATCGATGACCGTGTCGCCAGCATCGACACAGTCGAAGTGCTGCCGCAGATCGGCAGCGTGCTGAAGGATGGCAAGCGCACCGAGTTCAACGGCAGCGAACTCGACAAGCAGATCGACAAGCAGCGTGAGGATTGGGCCAAGGCGCATCCGAAAGCGAAGCCGGGCAGCGGGCCATTTCCGTGGACCAGCACGGTGACCGTGTCGCGCGACGGCGCTCAGGTGCCGCAGCTGTTGCGTGTGAAATTTGCCGATGGCAGCAGCGAGGACGTGAAGTGGAATGACGACCGGCGCTGGGCCCGTTTCGACTTCACCCGGCCGTCCAAGGCGGTCTCGGCCACCCTCGATCCGGAACAGAAGATCTATCTGGACGCGAACAAGCTCAACGACAGCCTGACCACCAAGGCCGACGGCACCGCCTCGCGTCGCTGGAGCGCGGATGTCGCCTCTTTATTGCAGACTTTCTATGCCTTGGTGGGGTCACTCTGATGATCAGTAAACATGCTTCCCGCCGGGTGGATTTCGGCGCCGCCGCGCGCGCGCCGTTGATGGCGATGCAATGGCGCCTGCTGTTGTTGTGGGTACTGTTTTTGCTGCTGCCGACGGCCGTGGTCAGCATGCCGCTATGGCGTGCATTGAGCGGTTTGCTCGACCACTCGGTACATGCGCAGGCGTGGGCTGCACAGTTCAGCCCGTTGATGTTTGGCGACACCTTGTCGGCGCTGAGCGACAGCGCCGGCTGGTTCAATGGCGTGGCGTTGTTCGGCCTGCTGCTGACGGTGCTGCTGTCGCCGTTCCTCAACGGCATGGTGATCGGCAGCGGGCGCGCCGGACGCGTGCTGGGCTTCAGTCACCTGCTTCAGTGCGGCATCGTCGAATATGGCCGCATGTTCCGCCTGATGCTGTGGTCGATCCTGCCGTATGCGGTGATGGCGGCGCTGATCGGTGTCGTGTTCCATGCGGTGGACGGGGTCGAAAGCAAGGCGGTGCTGGAATCGAAGGTGGACAACGTGTCGCATATCGCCATCGGGGTGGCCGTGCTGCTGTTCGTGCTGGCGCAGGCCATCGTGGAGTCGGGCCGTGCCGCGTTCATCGCGGACAATGGTTTGCGCTCGGCCACGCGTGCCTTCGGCCGCGGCTTCATGCAGCTGCTGCGCCGGCCGTTCAGCACCTTGCTGTGCTACCTGCTGATCAGCCTGGTCGGTTATGCGATCGCGCTGGTGCTCGGCGTGGGCCGTGTGCATACCACGGCGATTGGCGTGGGCGGCCTGGTGCTGGCCGTGTTGCTGGCGCAGTTGGTGGTACTGGTACTCGGCTGGGTTCGAGTGGCCCGATTGTTTGCGCTGGCCGAGGTGGCGCGTTCGCTGTCGTCATCGCGCCGCGGCAGCGGGTTGCCGCCCGCCTTGTGATGAATGCGGTCCCTGCCGGCGCAGCCGGCCGGCAGGGCGACCGTCTGGCGGTACTAGCCGTAGGCTCGGCGGTGCTCGCGGTGCGGCGGGTAGTAGGCGAACACGTGGCTGTGGCTGCCGTAGAAATCCATGTCTTCGATGTGCTCGCCGCCGAGACGCTCGGCCACCCGGTCGGAAGCCTCGTTGCCGATCCGCACCAGGCTGATCACCCGCGGTGCATGCAAGTGCTTCCAGGCGAATTCGAGCACGGCATTGCCCGCTTCGGTGGCATAGCCTTGATGGCGATGTTCCGGTTTCAGCATCCAGCCCAGCTCCAGATCGGGCCAGCCATCGGGGTACATCAGGCCGGCGCGGCCGATGAATTCGCCCGTGGATTTCAGTTCCAGCGCCCACATGCCGAACCCGCGCAACTGCCAGTGACCCAGCAACATCGCCAGTGAGCGCCAGGCATTGGTGCGGTCCAGCGGCTGGCCATCGCCGATCCAGCGCGTGCTGTCCGGGTCGGCGAGCATCGCGGCGTAGTCGTTGAAATGCTGTTCGGTCAGCGCGGTAAGGCGCAGGCGCGCCGTTTCAAGAGTAGGGATATCAAACATTTACGATCAACGGTAGGTGGCACCCAGCAGTTCGGCCAGTGCACGGGTACTGCTGGCGAGACTCTCTTGCCAGGACAAGCCGGTGATTATCTCACCTGTGACCGAATCGACAAAATCCTCGGCCTGACCCGGCGGCAGCAGGTGCCGGTAGTCCACGGTGATCTCGGTGCCGGGCGGCAGCTCGGACAGAGCAAACACGAAGCCCAGGTGCCACAGCCCGTTCGGCGTGAAGCTGTGGTTGATGTAGCACTCGTCCGGCCAGTCGGGCGACAGCGTGTAGCGGTCCTCGAACCAGCGCGCGCTGGCGTGGAACTGCGCGCTGAGCTCGGGTGAGGCGATGATGTCGGCGTGCCGAAAGGTCTGCTCGATGCCGTCCGGGGCGGTGATGATGCGTCCCGCTGCCACGGTTTCATCGAGAAACAGGCCGTTACCGGCGCCGTGGATAGCGGAAGCGGCGATGTGGTAACGCGGCAGGATCATGGAGGGACGACGGCTGGATGGGCGCGCGAGTGTAACGCAAGCGGCGCGACCCGCCATGGATCGCGCCGCCGGCTTTCCGTCCATGGCGGGCGTTCCTGCCTACTCTTCAGCCGTGGCTTCTTCGACGACAGCCTTCTTGCTCTTGTACGCAGCCTTGGCCGGGGCGTCCGCTTTGGCGACGGTGCCGGGCGTGTCGTCACCCAGCAGGATCGCGTCGCGGTTGCGCTCGATCGTGGCCTTGCCGATGCCTTTGACGCGGCGCAGGTCGTCGGCCTTCTTGAACGGCCCGTGCGCGGTGCGCCAATCCACGATGGCCTGGGCCCTGGACTGGCCGATGCCATCCAGCGACTTGGCGATGGTGGCTGCGTCGGCCTGGTTGATGTTGACCGGTGTGGCGGCCAGCAACAGACCCGGTGCGGCGAGGGTCAATGCGAAGGCAAGTGCGGCAAGCTTGTTGAACATGGCCTTTCTCCTTGAGCGCGAATGGTGAGGCGGCGAGATACCGCGACTTCACTGTGCGTGGCCGTGGCGAAGCGCGCAGTCGGTTGTGCCGCAATGACGGCGTGCGGCATGCGCTTCGGCGCCTGTGGGGACTTCCTGATGCCGTGTCAGTGCCGATGGACCGCACTGCTACAATGCGAATCTGACCGCCTGATGGAGTTTGACTATGGATACTGCTCGCCTCTCCCGCTTCGTCAGCGGCCTGTGGGACGACGAAATCGTGCCGCAGCTGGTCGAGTACATCCGTATTCCGAACAAGTCGCCGATGTTCGATGCCAAGTGGGTCGAGCATGGCCACATGGACGCCGCGGTCAAGCTGATGGAGACCTGGGCACGTTCCAAGCTGGCCGCGTTGCCGGGTGCGACACTGGAAGTGGTGCGGCTGGAAGGGCGCACGCCACTCATCTATATCGAAGTGCCGGGCCAGGGCGACGATACCGTCATGCTGTACGGCCACTTGGACAAACAGCCGGAGATGACCGGCTGGGCGGAGGGGCTGGGACCGTGGACGCCGGTGATCAAGGGCGACAAGCTGTACGGCCGCGGCGGCGCCGACGATGGCTATGCGATCTTCGGTTCGCTGGCCGCGCTGCTGGCGCTGCACGAGCAAGGCGTCCCGCATGCGCGTTGCGTGGTGATGATCGAGGCCTGCGAAGAATCCGGCAGCTACGACCTTCCGTACTACGTCGATCACCTGGCAGCGCGCATCGGCAGCCCGTCCTTGGTGGTGTGCCTGGATTCCGGTTGCGGCAACTACGACCAGCTGTGGCTGACCACTTCGCTGCGCGGCATGACCGGCGGCAACCTCACCGTGCAAGTGCTGGAAGAGGGCGTGCATTCGGGTGATGCTTCCGGCGTGGTGCCGTCGAGCTTCCGCATCCTGCGCGAGCTGTTGTCGCGATTGGAAGATCCGGTGACCGGCCAGATCAAGCCGAAGGAGTTGTATGTCGAGATCCCGGCGCAGCGGGTCGAGCAGGCCAAGCTCTCGGCCGGCGTGCTGGGCTCCGATATCTACGACAAATTTCCGTGGGCCGGAAGCACCCAGCCGGTCACCCACGATCTGGCAGAACTCGTGCTCAACCGTACCTGGCGCCCGCAGCTGGCAGTGACCGGGATCGGCGGCATGCCGCCGCTGGACAGCGCCGGCAACGTGTTGCGGCCGCAGACCTCGGTGAAGCTGAGCCTGCGCGTGCCGCCCACGCTCAACGGCGCCAAGGCCGGTGAGTTCCTCAAGCAACTGCTGGAAAAGGATCCGCCGTACGGCGCGAAAGTCACCTTTGCGCTGGAGAAAGACGGCAGCGGCTGGAATGCGCCGCAGCTGTCTCCATGGCTGGAGCAGGCGGTTGGCGATGCCTCGCAGCACTACTTCGGCGCGCCGGCGACCTACATGGGCGAGGGCGGCAGCATTCCGTTCATGGGCATGCTGGGCGAGAAATTTCCTAAGGCGCAGTTTTTGATCACCGGCGTGCTCGGCCCGCATTCCAACGCGCACGGCCCGAACGAGTTCCTGCACATCCCCACCGGCAAGAAAGTGACCATGGTGGTGGCCGAGGTAGTGGCCCGGCATCACGAACAGAGCGCCAAGGCCTGAGTCCGATGGTCGGCGCATGAGCACGGATACCGCCTATCTGGCCGCGAACTGGGCGCAAATCCGTCGGCGCGTCGATGATGCCTGCCGCGAGGCAGGCCGCGATCCAGGCGCGGTGAACATCCTGCCGGTCAGCAAAACCTTCGGCCCGGAGCTGATCCGTGCCGCGGTCGGGCTGGGCCTGCACCGCTTCGGCGAGAACAAGGTGCAGGAGATCCGCGACAAGGCGCCGCCGCTGGCCGACTGCGGCATAGCCTGGGTGATGATCGGCCACCTGCAGACCAACAAGGTCAAGGACGTGGCGCGGCTGGCCAGCGAAGTGCAGTCGCTGGACCGGCTGGAATTGGCCGAAGCGCTGGATCGGCGGCTGCAGCACGAGGGGCGTGCGATCGACGTCCTGGTGCAGGTGAAGACCTCGTCCGAACCCAGCAAATACGGGCTGCCGCCCGAACAGCTAGACGGTTTCCTGGACACCTTGCGCGGCTACGACACCTTGCGCGTGCGCGGCCTGATGACCTTGGCGATCCAATCCACCGACCCGGCCGAAGTGCGCGGCTGCTTCCGCCTGCTGCGTGAATTGCGCGATCGAGCCATCGCGCAAGGCCACGACATTCCCCGGCTTTCCATGGGCATGAGCGGCGATTTCCCGCTCGCCATCGCCGAGGGTGCGACCGAAGTGCGCATCGGCACAGCGATTTTCGGCAGCCGGTCCTATCCGGATTCGCATGACTGGCCGGAAACGCCAGCCGGGAATTCCGGCTAGACCCAGTGGCAGTGTCGTACGAATGCGCCTTGCGCGTGCACTGATGCGACAAGCAAGACAGGAATCGTTCGGCGGGTAACCCCGGCCATGGCTCTCTGGCTCAGGCTACGCAAGAAATTGCGAATTGCGGCGTACCCTATTACGATGCGCCGAGGACCGGCTCGCGCATGACGCGAGCGGGGGTGGGCCATTGATGGCCAATCCGTGCGGGGAGCGCGGATGACGCTGGGGCTCCGGGCGCAGGTAACAGGGATCGCCTTTTACATGGATGCTGTTATTGGAGATGGCCTTGCCGGCGGGTTTTCACCGGACCGCGGCGACCGTCGGGAAGCTGCTGCCGACCAGCCCTTGCAGGGCCTGGTGCTGCTGGCGCAGTTCCACGGCATCGCCGCCAACGCGGAGCAGTTGCGCCACGAGGCTGGCCTTGGGTCGGGGCTGTTCGATGAGACGGCATTGCTGCTGGCTGCCAAGAAGCTGGGCCTCAAGGCCAGGGTAATCCGGCAGCCCGCCGAACGCCTCGATCGCGTAGCCCTGCCTGCACTGGCGTTGCAACGCGATGGCACGGCGTTCGTCGTCGCCAAGGTGGGCGACGGCAAAGTGTTGATCCACGATCTCGGCCTGCTGCGCATCCGCATTCTGTCCCGGGGCGATTTCGCAGCCCACTACGACGGTCGCCTGCTTACCGTGGCCTCGCGCGCCTCGATGGTGGCCGAGCTGGCGAAGTTCGACTTCAGCTGGTTCATTCCCGCAGTGGTGAAGTACCGCAAGCTGCTGCTGGAAGTGCTGGTCGTCTCGTTCTTCCTGCAATTGTTCGCCCTGGTCACGCCGCTGTTTTTCCAGGTGGTGATGGACAAGGTGCTGGTGCACCACGCGATGACCACGCTGACGGTCATCACGATCGGCCTGGTGGTGATCACGCTGTTCAACGTGGTGCTGGCGGGGCTGCGCACCTATGTGTTCGCCCACACCACCAGCCGCATCGACGTGGAGCTGGGCGCGCGCCTGTTCCGGCACATCCTGGCGCTGCCGCTGGCCTACTTCGAGTCGCGCCGCGTGGGCGACACCATCGCCCGCGTGCGCGAACTGGAGAACATCCGCAACTTCCTGACCGGGCAGACGCTGACCTCGGTGCTGGACCTGCTGTTCACCTTCGTCTTCCTGGCTGTGATGTTCCTCTACAGCGGCTGGCTGAGCCTGATCGTGGTGATTTCGCTGCCGCTGTATGCGATCTGGTCGGCAGCGATCACGCCGACACTGCGCACACGCCTCAACGAGAAGTTCGTGCGCGGCGCCGACAACCAGTCGTTCCTGGTGGAGGCGATCTCTGGCATCGGCACGGTCAAGGCGATGGCGGTGGACCCGCGCATGATCCGCACCTGGGACAACCAGCTGGCGGGCTACGTCAGCGCCGGGTTCCGCGTCACGCACCTGGCCAACATCGGCCAGCAAGGCATCCAGCTGCTGCAGAAGCTGGTCAGCGTGGCGATCCTGTACTGGGGCGCGCAGATGGTGATCGACGGCACGCTCTCGGTAGGCCAGCTGATCGCGTTCACCATGCTGTCGGGCCAGGTCTCCGCGCCGATCGTGCGACTGGCCCAGCTGTGGCAGGACTTCCAGCAGGTGGGCATCTCGATGGAGCGGATGGGCGACGTCCTCAACACGCGCACGGAAGCAGGCGGCAGCCGCATGGCGTTGCCGCCGATCCAGGGGCGCGTCACGTTCGAGCACCTCGGCTTCCGTTATCGCCCCGACACCGCCGAGGTGCTGGCCGACATCAACCTCGACATCCGGCCGGGCGAAGTGGTCGGCATCGTCGGCCGCTCCGGTTCGGGCAAGAGCACGTTGACCAAGCTGGTGCAGCGACTCTATGTGCCCGAGCGTGGCCGCATCCTGGTCGACGGTACCGATCTGGCGCTTGCCGACCCCGTATGGCTGCGCCGCCAGCTCGGCGTGGTGCTGCAGGAAAACTTCCTGTTCAATCAGAGCGTGCGCGAGAACATTGCCCTGATCGACCCCGGCATGCCGCTGGAGCGGGTGATCCAGGCCGCCCGGTTGGCAGGGGCGCACGAATTCATCACCGAGCTGCCGGAAGGCTACGACACCCTGGTCGGCGAACACGGCGCCAATCTCTCGGGCGGCCAGCGCCAGCGCATCGCGATCGCCCGCGCGCTGGTGGCCGACCCCCGCATTCTCATCTTCGACGAGGCCACCAGCGCGCTCGACTACGAGTCCGAGCACGCCGTGATGGCCAACATGCGGGCCATCTGCCAGGGCCGTACGGTACTGATCATCGCCCACCGCCTTTCCACCGTGCGCAGTGCCGACTGCATCGTCGTCGTCGACAAGGGCCGCATCGTCGAAACCGGTGCGCCCGATGAGTTGTTGAAGCGCACCGACGGCTACTTCGCCCACCTTTTCCGGCTGCAACAGCGCTGACCATGACGAACCGGCTTGCCGCCATTGGAGACGTATTGCGGCGCTATGCGCAGGTGTCCCGCGCGGCGTGGGCCGAGCGCCGGGCGCTGGAGCCGATCCCGCGCACGCGCGACGAGCTCGCGTTCTTGCCGGCCCATCTCGAATTGACCGAAACGCCGCTGTCTCCCGCACCGCGCGCCAGCCTGTGGATCATCATGGGGCTGTTTTGCGTGGCCTTGCTATGGGCCTGCCTGGGCAAGCTCGACGTGGTCGCCGTGGCGCCCGGCAGAACGGTCACCAGCAGCCGTACCAAGGTCGTCCAGCCGGCCGAAACTGCGGTGGTGCGCCGCATCCTGGTGCGCGACGGCCAGGTCGTGAAGCAAGGCGAGCTGCTGGTCGAACTCGACGCTACATCCACCACGGCCGACAGCCGCAAGGCCGAGGAGGTCCTGATCAGCGCCCGGCTGGCCGTTGCCCGATCCGCCTCTCTGGTCCAGGCCATCGACACGATGACTCCGCCGACGATGGCGCAAGACGCCAGTCTGCCCGCGGACCGCTTCGAGGCTACCCAGCGCCTGGCGCTCAGCGAGTACGCTGCCTTCGCCGCCAAGAAACAGAGCCTGGAAGCCATGGTGGCCCAGAAGCAGGCCGAGCTGCGTACGGTCGAATCGGCCATCGCGCCGCTGGAGCAATACCTGGCGATCTCGCACACCCGGGTGGCGGACTACGAGAAGTTGCTGGACAAGAGCTACGTGCCTCGGCAGGACTACCTGCAACGCAAGCAGGAACGCATCAGCGCCGAGCGAGACCTCGCCGGGCAACGCAGTCGTCGCGTAGAACTGCGCTCCGCCATCATCGGGGCGAGGGAAGAATTGTCGGTCGCCGTGACCGACACGCGTCGCCAGCTGCTGGATGAGTTGCGCCAGGCCAGCGAGCAGATCCAGCAGTTCGAACCCGAGGTGGCAAGGACTGCCCAGCGCAATGCGCTCATGCAGCTACGCGCGCCCGTGACCGGCACGGTGCAACAGCTGGCGGTGCACACCGTCGGCGGCGTGGTCACGCCGGCCCAACCCATTCTCTCCGTGGTACCCGAGAACGAGCCGATGGAAGTGGAGGCCACCGTGCTCAATCAGGACATCGGCTTCGTGCGCCAGGGGCAGCGCGCCACGATCAAGGTCGAGAGTTTTCCCTACACCCGCTACGGCTATATCGACGGCGTCGTGGAAAGCATTTCCCACGACGCCATTCAGGACGAGAAGCTTGGGCTGGTTTATCGGGCGCGGGTGAAGATGGCCAGAACGGCACTCGTGATCAATGGCGTCACCGTCCACTTGGCATCGGGCATGACGCTGACCGCGGAGATCAACACCGGCAGCCGTAGGGTTATTGATTACATCCTTGATCCCCTCAGGCGGGGAGTCAACGAATCAATGAGGGAGAGATAAGTGTATTTGTAAAATGGCAATGCCATCAAAGGAAGGAAAATTATCGATGCAAGCATTGAAATTTACGAAGATGTGTAAACGATTAAATGCCTAGACCACTAAATTTAATTGTTGGATAACGATTTACTTATGGATCAATTCCTATGTCAGATCTGACAGTTGCCTCAATCTCGTCCCGTGCTGCGAAGATTTTTTGTGTGACATTATTCCTGTGCGTTGCCGGATGCGGCAGAAAGGACCTCTCGCCTCCGCCTGTGAATCCGACTCCGCGCGACAAAATCGAAATAGCATTGGGCTTGGACGGTAAACACGGCGTGTCAAACTACCGAGTTAACCTGCAGATAGAATATGGAAATATGTCTAAAAGGTGCAGCAACATCCACTCTTTTGAGGGTGGTTGGATGGAGTATCCGCACGGTTACGTGAGTGTCGATAAGAAAAGCGATTCCATTGAAATATATCGCGACTATTACCAGTCAAGAGGCGAGTGTTCCTGGCGCCTGCTTGGACTCGGTATAGATATATATGACGTAAGTGGCCGGTTAGTGGCTGATGGCGGACTGCCGGCGGATCGCCTTAAAACTGGTTACGGTGTGAAATTGACTTGCGATTTTTCAAACAAATGGTCGGGTACATGCGTGCCAGAAGGGGTGGCTGGCGTTAGATCTGATCTGATTGTTGACATATCAATCAACTGAAAGTAGTTCGGTCATGACTGTATCTACGCAAGATTATGCAATGTTGTCGTCTGTTATCTATGATGACATCTCTGTCGGACAGAAATTTTCAAACGGTTCGTCGACCTACAAAGTCATTTTTGCGGGGCAGGCATCGGATGGCTACCGAGGAGCCGTCTTTGAAAACGTGGCAACACGCGAAATCGTGGTTTCTAATGGTGGAACGCAACTAACTGATATTCATGACGTTATTTCCGACTTCGCGATGGGGCCGGGAAGCCCTCCCCCGCAGTGGGTGGATGCCGTTAACCTAACGCAGTGGGCTCAACAATATGCGATCGAAAACGGCTACGGCGAAGTAACCACAACCGGTCATTCACTTGGCGGCGCGCTTGCGCAATTATTGGCGGCAAAATTCGGCATTCGTGCTGAGACGTTTAATGCCTACGGTGCCTACGACATTGCGCTGAGGTTAGATCTCAATCCGAGCGCCGTGACGGACCTCGTCAAGAACCATCGCGATGCATTCGATCCGATTTCAAGCATATCCGATCATATCGGTTCAAGCTCGATGTACATGAGCTTGGATGAGTACAACGATTTATCGGTCTATGGCTTCGAAGGTACTTTAAGGAGATCGTGGGATGTGGCCGGGGCGCATGGCATCGGAAATTTTTGGGACGGTGGCGATCCGGGTAAATTATTCGGGCATAACTATATATATAATCTTAATTTGTCAACGCTGTCGGAGGAAATTAAAAATCTATCCGACGAGTTAAAGTTTCTTTTTAGTAGTATTAACAACGCGATCCGCTATAATCTTCTTGGTGGAGTGGATGTACTGATAGAAGAATTAATGCGAAGGCTTAATTCCGATAGTAGCTATCGAATCGTAAGGTATGACCCGCTTGCGTTGGACCTGGATGGGGATGGAATCGTCAGCACTCGCGCCGATGCAAACTGGAGCGGTCCGCTATTCGATAACGACGGAGACGGCATTAGAGCGGCTACCGGCTGGATCGATGCCGGTGACGGGTTGCTGGTCAGGGACATCGACGGCAACGGCTTGATCGATTCCGGCAGAGAGCTTTTCGGTGACCGGACGCTCCTGGCAGACGGTACAAACGCCCACAACGGCTTTGCGGCGCTTGCCGCCATGGATTCCAACGGCGACGGTCAGGTCGATGCCACAGACGCGGATTTTTCCTCAATGCGGGTCTGGCGCGATGTCAACGGCAACGGTACGACCGAAGCCGGGGAGCTGTTGTCCCTTTCTGAGTTGGGCATCGTCAGTCTGTCAGTAGCGCCGACTGATTCCAGCAACAAAGCGGTGGCCGGCGGTACGTTGACCGGCACCGGCTCCTATACCCGCATGGCGGCGGACGGCAGCATTTCCAGTCAGGTCATGCAGGAATTCGATTTCGACAATGATGCATTGCACAGCAAATACACGGATGCCATCGAAGTCCCCGAATCCTTGATGGAGCTGGCGAATATTCCGGGGATGGGCAAGCTCCGGGATCTTCGCGAGGCGTGTGTGATCTCTCCGGAGCTGCAGCAACGGGTACGTGATTTTTCGACCGCGACGACGCGCGGTGGCCAGCGCGGGCTGCTCGAGGGCCTGTTGCTGGAGTGGGCAAGGACCAACCCCACCTTCCAGGAGGGGACGATCGTCGTTCACGCCGGCGGCGCGTACGAGGATCCCAATTCGACCAATGTCGTGCGCTTGCTGCCCGGTCAGGTGGTGTCTTGGCCAGACGATTTCGTGCTGGACGCTGAGACCGCCAGGAAGGTTCGCGTGGTGGAGGCAATTATTGGTAGCGCCCCCATTACGGAGATTTGGTGGGGAAGTGCCACGGTTGATCAGTATCTGAAGGTTTACAACACGTTCTTCGAAGGCAGTTACAGCGCCCTGGCGATGCAGACGCGGTTGAAGAGCTATACCGACCTGATCGGCATCCAATGGTCGCTTGCCAGCGCTGAAGGCATAGCGTTCGACTTTTCAGGGGTTGTCGCGAGGCTGGAAGAAAAGTTTGCGGTCGATCAGACAAATGCTCTGGCAGACCTGATCGACCTGATCGGCGCATCGCCGGTTATTTCCGGGAACAAGGGCGCTTTCGTGAACTTGCTGGGTAGCTGGGTTGATCGCGCTGGTACCGATGGTTTGGGTCAGGCACTTGCCGGTCTGTACCCCGATAGGCTGCTCGGCAATGGCACATTGAGTTTTGCCATGGCGACACCACCCGCCGGATCAGGCGTTGTTGCAGGCGTCTTTCTCTTTGGCACCGTTGAGACCAACACCTTATCCGGTGGAGACGGCGACGACGTGGTCATTGGCGCCGTAGGCAACGATACGTTGAACGGTGGCGCAGGTACCGACGAACTACTGGGCAATGCCGGCGACGATATCTTGAACGGCGGCAACGGCAACGACGTGTTGCTGGGTGGCGCGGGCAACGACCATCTGTATGCCGGCAATGGCAATGACGTGCTGGACGGCGGGGCGGGTGATGACGTACTCGACGGCGGCAACAACGGCGCAAATCAGTTGCTGGGCGGCGCAGGCAACGATGTGCTGAATACAGGCGCCTATGCCAACGGCAACGTGCTCGTCGGCAGCACCGGCGACGACGTGCTCAACGGCAGCGCCTACAGCGACACCTACGTGTTCAACCTGGGCGATGGCCGGGATGTGATCACCGAGAACTGGAGCTGGGGAGGTACGGACACGTTGCGATTCGGTGCAGGGATCGCGGCAACGGATTTGTCGGTCCTGCGAACAGGCAACGACCTGGTCCTGGTCCACGCCAACGGAACAGACCAGGTCACGGTGAAGAACTGGTTTGCGAACGGGTGGAACACCACGGCGTTCTTGGACACGATCAGCTTTGCCGATGGCACGAGCTGGACGCCAGGTACGCTGACGGCGATGGAGATCACGCTCACGGGTACGCCGTCTGGCGAGACGTTGAACGGCTGGGACGGCAAAGACCGTTTGATGGGCGATGCCGGTGACGACACCTTGAACGGCGGCAACGGCAATGACATGTTGCTGGGTGGCGAAGGCAATGACCGGCTCAATGCGGGCAACGGCAACGACACATTGGACGGCGGTGTCGGCGACGACGTACTCGATGGTGGCAACAATGGCGCCAACCGGCTGCTGGGCGGCGCAGGCAATGATGTGCTGAATACGGGCGCCTACGCCAACGGCAATGTGCTGGCCGGCGGCATCGGCGACGATGTGCTCAACGGCAGTGCCTACAGCGATACCTACGTGTTCAACCTGGGCGATGGCCGGGATGTGATCACCGAGAACTGGAGCTGGGGCGGCGGCGATACGTTGCAATTCGGTGCGGGGATTGCGGCAGCGGATATGTCCGTGCTGCGATCAGGCAACGATCTGGTGCTGGTCCACACCAACGGAACAGACCAGGTCACAGTCAAGAACTGGTTCGCGAACGGCTGGAACGCTACCGCGTTTATGGACACGATCATCTTTGCCGACGGCACGGTGTGGACGCCAAGTACGCTGGCAGGAAGAGAAATTGAGTTGATGGGCACGGCCAGTGCCGAGACGTTGAACGGCTGGGATGGCAGGGATCGTCTGATAGGCGATGCGGGCGACGACATACTCAGTGGCGGCAACGGTAGCGACGTGTTGCTGGGTGGCGAAGGCAATGACCGGCTGTATGCCGGCAATGGCAATGACGTGCTGGACGGTGGAGCCGGCGACGACGTACTCGACGGCGGCAATAACGGCGCCAACCAGCTGCTGGGCGGCGCAGGCAACGATGTGCTGAATACGGGCGCCTACGCCAACGGCAATGTACTGGCCGGCGGCATCGGCGATGACATCCTCAACGGTAGCGCCTACAGCGACACCTATATGTTCAACCTGGGCGATGGCCGGGACGTGATCACCGAGAACTGGAGCTGGGGCGGCAGCGATACGTTGCAATTCGGTGCGGGGATTGCGGCAGCGGATCTATCGGTGCTGCGCTCGGGCAATGACCTGGTCCTGGTCCACACCAACGGAATAGACCAAGTCACGATGAAGAACTGGTTTGCCAACGGCTGGAACACGACAGCCTTTGTCGACAAGTTTACTTTCGCTGACGGAACGGCATGGACACCGAGCACGCTGGCGGCGATGGAGATCGCACTCACGGGCACGCCGGCTGGCGAGACGTTGAACGGTTGGGATGGAAGCGACCGTCTGGTGGGCGATGCCGGTGACGACACGCTCAATGGCGGTAATGGCAACGACGTGCTGCTGGGCGGTGAGGGCAACGACCGGCTCAATGCAGGCACTGGCAATGACACATTGAACGGTGGGGCCGGCAACGACGTGCTGGACGGTGGTAACAACGGCGCCAACCAGCTGCTGGGCGGTGCAGGCAATGATGTGTTGACCACGGGCGCGTACGCCAACGGCAACGTGCTCGACGGCGGCACAGGCGATGACGCGCTCAATGGCAGTGCCTACAGCGACACCTATCTGTTCAATCGGGGCGACGGCCGCGACGTGATTACCGAGAACTGGAGCTGGGGTGGCAGTGACACGCTGGTTTTTGGCCCTGACATCGCCCCGGCTGACTTGGTGGTGCTCCGCACTGGAAACGATCTGGTCCTGGCTTTGAGCGATAGTACCGATCAGGTCACGGTGAAGAACTGGTTCGCCAACGGCTGGAACGCGGCGGCCTTCATCGACAAGTTCAGCTTTGCCGATGGCACGAGCTGGACGCCGAGCACGCTGGCGGCGATGGAGATATTGCTCGCGGGTACGCCAGCTGGCGAGACGCTGAACGGTTGGGACGGCAGCGACCGGCTGGTGGGCGATGCCGGCGACGACACGCTCAACGGCGGCAACGGCAATGACGTGTTGTTGGCTGGCGAAGGCAACGACCGGCTCAATGCGGGCAGCGGCAACGACGTGCTGGACGGTGGGGCCGGCAACGACGTGCTGGACGGCGGCAACAACGGCGCCAACCGATTGCTGGGCGGCGCAGGCAATGATGTGCTGACCACGGGTGCCTACGCCAACGGTAATGTGCTGGCTGGCGGCATGGGTGATGACGTGCTCAACGGCAGCGCCTACAGCGATACCTACGTGTTCAACCTGGGCGATGGCCGGGACGTGATCGCCGAGAACTGGAGCTGGGGAGGTACGGACACGTTGCAGTTTGGTGAAGGGATCGCGGCAGCGGATCTGTCGGTGCTGCGCTCAGGCAACGACCTTGTACTGGCACACGCCAACGGAGCAGACCAGGTCACGGTGAAGAACTGGTTTGCCAACGGATGGAACACGGCGGCCTTCATCGACAAGTTCACTTTCGCTGACGGAACAGCATGGACACCGAGTACGTTGGCATCGATGCCAATCGCTTTGGCAGGTACGCGCAATAGCGAGACGCTGAATGGCTGGGACGGCAGCGATCAGCTGATAGGAGATGCCGGTGACGACATCTTGAACGGCGGTAATGGCAACGACGTGCTGCTGGGCGGTGAGGGCAACGACCGGCTCAATGCGGGTACTGGTAATGACACGCTGGACGGTGGGGCCGGAAACGACGTTCTGGACGGCGGCAACAACGGCGCCAACCGATTGCTGGGCGGCGCAGGCGATGATGTGTTGACCACGGGCGCCTACGCCAACGGCAATGTGTTGGCTGGCGGCATGGGTGATGACGTGCTTAACGGCAGCGCCTACAGCGATACCTACGTATTCAACCTGGGCGATGGTCGCGACGTGATCAACAAGACGTGGAGCTGGGGTGGCACGGACACGTTGCAGTTCGGTGCGGGGATCGCGACGGACCAGATTTGGTTTGCGCGAAGCGGAAATAGTTTACAGATCAGTCTGATAGGCCGCGATGACAGTGTGACCGTGTCCAACTGGTATCAAAGTTCGGCGGCCGAGTTAGAGAGCATCCGAACTTCGGATGGTCATGCACTGACGCGGTCGCGCATCGATGCGCTGGTATCGGCGATGGCGGCATTTTCCCCACCTCCCCAAGGGCAAACCATACTTCCCGACTCCTATCAGGAAACGCTAGCGCCCCTGATCGCCTCAGGCTGGAATTGAGCCCGTTCTCTCGAGGTGGCTCATTGAACTGAGCCACCTCGATTCTGGTGGGATAGCTTGCACAAGTTCATGACATTCCTAATTTTTCTTGGCGAAGCGGAGCTCGCCGTGGCAAGGGTACGCCACCGAGGTGCGCATCGGCACCGCGATTTTGGATACCTATCCGGACTCCCATTGCTGTTCTGAAACGGGTTTTCAGTCCTCAAATTTCTCAGAAAACCGCAGATAAGATGCTAAATAACCTTCAAAAATCAGATATTTATGTTGAAATGTGCGCTCTGTCGCCGTTTTTTGAAACGCCAGAGTTCAGTTAACCTCAATCCAACATCCACACGCCGTCTTCTTGTTAAGTTCACTACTTCGTCACGTCGTCAGCTTCTGCAGGCGGCCGAATGCAGCGACATTAGCAAGGGATTTCCCCCGCATGCCGATCAACCGATTGACCGCCTTTTCCGTGCTCGCTGCAGCCTTGTTCGTGATGGCACCCGTACAGGCGACGACCAGCAAGACGCACGGCAAGTCGGTCCCGGCGAAACATGTGCAGCAGGCGAAACACACGCAAGGCAAGCCGGTTCACCACAAGCAGACGCAGACCCGACACGCAGCAGCGACGCACAAATCCATTCATTCCAAGTCGACGGCATCCGTCGCCAGCGTTGCAGACACCTCCAGCCCCGCCACCACGAACGTCGCAGCCGTCTTTGAGATGAAGCCGGCGCTGCCGGTTTTCGCTTCGTTACAGCCCAGCCCCTTCGCGCTGGATAGCGCCCAGGCCTCCGCCAAAGCCATGCCGTCATGGCTGAACCAGGCGCCGACGTTCAGCCCCGCACCGATGCTGCTGGGCCAGGGCATCGTTTCCGCCCGTCCGCAGACCCTGCTGCGCGGCAGTGAAGCGGTCGCGAACGGCGATGCGGAAGTCGACAACACCGCCGCCGCCACCCAAGTTGAAGGTGACGAGCTGGCGACGGCTCTTGACGGTACCGAAAGCGCTACCGATCTGCGCAAGTCGCTGATCGCGATGGCGATGAAATTGCGCGATATCCGTTACGTGCGCGGTGGTCATGACCCCTCCACCGGCTTCGATTGCAGCGGTTTCGTCCGCTACGTGTTTGCCCATGCGATCGGCATGCAGCTGCCGAACAACTCGGCCTCGCAGTTCCTGGCCGGTCTCAAGGTCAAGCGGGCCGACATGAAGCCGGGTGACCTGGTGTTCTTCCGTACCCATGGCAAGCGGAACATTTCGCACGTGGGGATCTACATTTCGAATGGCCGCTTCATTCACTCGCCCAACACCGGCAAGTCGGTGGAAATTTCCAGCCTCGACGAGGGCTACTGGGCCAAGCGCTTTGCCGGTGCCAAGCGGCCGGAAGCGATAGCCATGGTGGCGAACAAGGGTTGAGCAAACCCGCTACTATCCACGACGGAAGCCGCCGCAGGGCGGCTTTTGCGTTTACTGCGCTCACATCGTGCCGCGTTGCGCCGGTCCTGGAGGAACGATTTCCGCCAGGCAGAGTCAGCATCGGGATGTCATCGCTGGTGGCTTCCCGCCGCCGTCGCTACGCTGGCCGTTGACCTTCCGGAAACCATCCGATGCCTTTTGATTTGCCCCCTGTCACGCGCAATCTGCTGATTGCCAATGTGGTCGTATTCCTGCTGCAACTGATGCTGCGCGACCAGACTAGCCTGGCGCTGACGCAGCATTTCGCGTTATGGCCGCTCGGCCCGGATATCTCCGGCGAGACGCCCGACGGCAATGTCATCACTGCGGGTTTCCGCGTCTGGCAGGTGGTGACGTACGCCTTCATGCATGGCAGCTTCACGCATATCCTGTTCAACATGTTCGGCCTGTACATGTTCGGCGGGACGATCGAGCGCACCTTCGGCGCGCGTCATTTCCTGATCTATTACTTTGTCTGCGCGATCGTGGCGGCCATTGCCCAGCTGATCGTGGTGCACTGGTTCACTCACGGCTTCTACCCCACGCTGGGTGCGTCGGGTGCGCTGTTCGGCATACTGCTTGCGTTCGGCATGCTGTATCCGCAGGAAAAGATGATGCTGATCTTTTTGCCGGTGCCGATGCCGGCATGGTTGTTCGTGACGGGTTACGCCGTGGTCGAACTGGTGCAAGGCGTTACCGGCACCCAGGCCGGCATCGCCCATTTCGCCCATCTGGGCGGTATGCTCGGCGGCTACGTGCTGATCGAGTACTGGCGCGGACGGCTGCCGTTCAAGCCAAAGCGGCGCCTGATGCGTTGACCGATACCCAACATACCCATCCATGAGCGGAAACCATGTCTGAATCCCTGCAACGCCGGCTGACCCCGCGCCACATCACTTTCATGGCGCTGGGCATGGCGATCGGCGCCGGCCTATTCCTCGGCTCGGCCAGCACGATCAAGCTGGCCGGCCCGTCGGTGCTGTTCGCCTACCTGTTCGGCGGCGCGATGATCTTCATCATCATGCGCGCGCTCGGCGAAATGGCGGTGCAGGATCCGGTGGCCGGCTCGTTCAGCACGTATGCGCACAAGTATCTCGGACCGTTCGCCGGCTATCTCACCGGCTGGAACTACTGGATCCTGATGATGGGTGTGGGCATCGCGGAGAGCACGGCGGTCGGCATCTACATGAAGCAGTGGTACCCCGATCTGCCGCAGTGGATATGGACCTTCGGCAGCGTGGCGATGATCGGTGGACTGAACCTGATGGCAGTGAAGGTCTATGGCGAGCTGGAGTTCTGGTTCGCGCTGGTCAAGGTGCTCACGGTGGTGCTGATGATTCTCGGCGGCGCCACCATCATCTGGCTCGGCTGGGGCAACGGTGGCCATCCGGTGGGTCTGTCCAATCTGTGGACGCACGGCGGCTGGTTTCCGAACGGAGTGACCGGCATGGTGCTGGCGCTGCCGGTGCTGGTGTTCTCGTTCGGCGGCATCGAGACGATCGGCATGGCGGCGGCCGAGGCGGCGCAGCCGGAGCGCACGATCCCGCGTGCGGTGAACTCGGTGATCTGGCGCATCCTGATTTTCTATGTCGGCGCATTGTTCGTGATCATGGCGATCTATCCGTGGGACGAGCTGGGCACGCAGGGCAGCCCGTTCGTGGTGACCTTCGCCAAGCTCGGCATCCCGCAGGCGGCCGGGCTGATCAATTTCGTGGTCATCACGGCGGCACTGTCGAGCTTCAACTCCACCACCTTCAGCGGCAGCCGCATGCTGTACAGCCTGTCGACCAAGCGGCAAGCGCCCATTGCGTTGCAGCGTTTGAGCAAGCACGGCGTACCGGTGCGCGGCGTGTTGGTGACCATGGCCTGCCTGATGGTGGGCGTGCTGCTGAACTATCTGGTGCCCGAGCGCATCTTCGGCATGATGATGTCGATCCTCGCCTTCAATACCGTGTGGACGTGGGGCATGGTGCTGATCGCGCACTGGCGTTTCCGCCGGCAGCAGACGGGCGCACTGGCGTTCCAGCTGCGCTGGTGGCCGCTGAGCAGTGTGGTGTGCCTGGCGTTTCTCGCGTTCGTGCTGGTGATGCTCGGCTACAGCCCGGACACCCGGGTGGCGCTGTATGTGGGCGTGGCGTGGGTACTGCTGTTGACGCTCGCGTACAAGGCGTTCGGCATCGACCGTCGCTTGCTGGCGATGCAGAACATACCCGCCGGCTGATCACACGAAGGGTTTTGTGCGACCGGCGGCCATCGCATCGCCGCCGGTTCAGCGCAGCGCGAGGAAATCCGGGCTGACCACGAAACGCACCGCGTCCAGCCGCAGGCGGGATAGCGGCAACGCAGCCAGCAAGCGGGTGCGTTCGTCGGCCACCGCGGTGATTTCCGTCTCGCTGACCGACGGGTTCACCGCGTGCAATGCGAGCAGGCGCGACAGTTCGGCATCCAGCGTCTCGGTGGCAAGGCTCACCGCTTCGTCGATGCTGGCCTGTCCCCGCGTCGTGGCGAGTGTCTCTGCGCGGGCCAGCATCGGCGGCACCAGCTTGCCGAGGAACTTGCGGTAGCGCACGACTTCGATATTGCGATCGGCGGCCTTGCGCAAGGCGATGTCGCTGGGGACGAAATCGGCGCGCTCGGCCAATCGGGTATCCACGGTGACCACGATAGGCAGGGTCGGCAGGAAGCGCTCGGCGTCGAGCCGGCGATCGGCCACGCATTCGAGCACATAGATGGCCTGCAGCAGGGCGGTGCGCGCCGGCAGTACATCGTCGACCATGAAAGCCGCATTGCCTTGTTCCCCGGACAGCGCCAGATCCATTGCGCCGGCGACCAACGGGTGATCCAGCCGCAGCAGCGGCAACTCTTCGCGCGCCAGGGCCACGTCGCGGGCGAACGTCACCGATTGCGGGCCCTCCGCGAAGCCGGGCAGGGCGTCGGTGGACAGGTATTGCGGATCGAGCAGCAGCACCTGGCCGCCCAGCTCTTCGGCGTGGATGCCGAATGCCTCGAGCAGGCGCTGCACGAACGCGTCGCGGCCCGGGTCGACATCCTCGCGGGCGAATGCCTGCTGCAGTTCGTCGGCATGCAGGTCGCGGCTGGCAGCCAGCTCCAGCAGATGATCGCGGCCGCCGCGTATCAGTTCGGCCATCTGTTCGTGACTGGCACGGGTTTCGGCTAGCAGCACGTCCAGTTCCTGGTCGCGGTTGTCGTCGCCGCGCGCGTGTTCGTCGGCCAGCCGGGCCAGCGGCTCGCCATAGCGGCGCAGCAGCTCGCGGCCGTCGGCCGGACTGACGCGGAATGCGTCGATCCCCTCGTCGTACCAGCGCGCCAGCACGTGCTGCGCGCTGTCGGTGACGACCAGGATATGGATGTTGATGTCGTGCTTCTGGCCGATCCGGTCGAGGCGGCCTATGCGCTGTTCGAGCAAGTCCGGATCCAGTGGCAGATCCCACAGGATCAGCCGGTGCGCGAACTGGAAGTTGCGTCCTTCCGAGCCGATTTCCGAACACAGCAGCAGGCGTGCGCCGTCTGGCTGGGCGAAATACGCGGCATTGCGGTCGCGCTGCACGATGCCCAGGCCTTCGTGGAAGCGGGCCACGGCGACGCCGCTGCGTGTACGCAGCACGTCTTCCAATGCCAGCACCTTGGCGTGGCTGCGGCAGATCAGCAGGAATTTGTCCTGCGGGTGCTGATCGAGCAACGCGATCAAGGTGTCGATGCGCGGGTCAGTGCTGTAGTCGACCTCGATCAGCGGCGATGGCTGCTGGATGTCGGCGTGGAATTCGGCCAGCAGGGACTGGCGGGTGCTCTCCTGCAGCGTTTCGGCATCGAGCAGGTGCCATTCGGGCTGGCGTTTGGGAAAGCCGCCGACGCCGGCCCGGTTGTTGCGGAACATCGCGCGACCGGTGCCATGGCGGTCGATCAGCGCGGCGAGCAGGTCGCGCGCGTTCGCCGGCTTGGTCGATTCGGCCAGCTGTGCGATGAGCGACTCGTCGCCGTGGAAAGCTTCGGCGAGGGTCGCGCGCTGGGCGTCGTCGAGCGCGTTGCCGTCGAGCAGCCGATCGGCGATCTTCGACAGTGCCTGATAGGCGTCGGCTTCGGCCAGATAGCCGTCCAGGTCGTAATAACGCTGTGGGTCGAGCAGGCGAAGGCGGGCGAAGTGGCCGCTGCGGCCGAGCTGTTCCGGTGTGGCGGTGAGCAGAATCACACCGGGGACGGCGGCAGCGAGCCGTTCCACCATCGTGTAGCGCGGGCTGGCGGTCTCGGGCGACCACGCCAGATGGTGCGCCTCGTCGACCACCAGCAGGTCCCACGGTGCATCCAGCAATTGCTGCGCGTGTTTCGGCGAATTTTCGAGAAAGCCGAAATCGGCGATCACCAGCTGTTCGTCCTCGAACGGATTGCTGTCGTCGCCGGACTGCTCCAGCGCCTCGCAACGCTCCTCGTCGTAGATCGCGAAACTGAGATTGAAGCGGCGCAGCAGCTCGACGAACCACTGGTATACCAACGTGTCGGGCAACAGCAGCAGCACCCGCGAAGCGCGGCCGGTGGCGAGCTGGCGGGCGATGATCATGCCGGCCTCGATGGTCTTGCCCAAACCGACTTCGTCGGCCAGCAGTACCCGTGGCGGCCGGCGCGCGGAAGCAATGCCGGCCACGCGCAGCTGATGCGGCACCAGCCCGATCCGTGCGGCGCCAAGGCCCCACATCGGCGAACGGCGTGCTTCCGCACGCCGCTTAAGGCCTTCCAGGCGCAGTTCGAACTGCGCGACGGCATCCGTGCGGCCGCCGATCAGCCGGTCGTCGGCCTGGCTCACGCTCTGCTCGTCGTCGAGCTGGCCTTCTTCCAGCTCACGGCCTTCGCCGCGGTAGATCAGCAGTTCGTCGCGAATCTCCACCCGCTCGACCAGGAACGCGATGCCCTTGCCGGCCACGCGCTGGCCGGCGCGGAACTCGGCGCGCAGCAGCGGTGCCGAGTCGATGGCGTAAGGGCGCAGCACACCGGCCTTGGCGAACAGCACCTGCACGCCGCGTCCTTCGACGCGCAATACGGTGCCGAGGCCGAGCTCGGGTTCGGCAGAGGAGATCCAGCGTTGACCAGGTACGAACATTATTCAGCCGCGTTGCATCAAGGGCCGACGATTATCCGCCCCACGGCGCGTGGTGGGAACAGCTGGCGGCGCGGAGTCAGCGGCGGTGGACGCCATCGCTGGTGTACGGGCACCCCAAGTGCTCAGGTTTCGGCCCACTGCCGCAGCAGGTTGTGATAGACGCCGGTCAGCTGCAGTACCGCAGTGGCATCGGCGCCGGATTGGGTCAGGGTCTGGATCGAAGTATCCAGTTCGAACAACAGCCGGCGCCGGCTGTCGTCGCGGATCAGGCTTTGCACCCAGAAGAATGCGGCCAGCCGCGCCCCGCGCGTCACTGGCCGCACCCGATGGAGGCTGCTGGAGGGATAGACGATCAAGTCGCCGGCCGGCAGTTTCACCTCGTGCTCGCCGTAGGTGTCGCTGACGATCAGCTCGCCGCCGTCGTAGTCGTCCGGTTCGCTGAGGAACAGTGTGCAGGAGATATCGCTGCGCAGCTGGCCGGCGTCGACGGGGAGTGCCATGACCGCGCCGTCGACATGGAAACCGTAGTGGCCGCCGCCCTCGTAGCGGTTGAAGCGCGGCGGCAGGGTACGCAGCGGCAACGTCGCTGCGTGATAGAGCGGATGTTTCGCCAGCGCCGACAGCACGGTCTGCCCCAGCTGCTGGCGCAGTGGCGACGTATCCGGCAGCTGCTGATTGCGTTTCACCCGGGCGCCTTGTGCGCCGACGGTTTCGCGGCCGTCGGTCCAGTCGGCGCCGTCGAGCGCGGCACGCATCTGGATAACTTGTTCGCGGTCGATGACGTCGGGGATGTGCAGCAGCATGAGGAGTTCCAACATGAAAATTCCCCTTCTCCCAAGCGGAGAAGGGCTCGAAAGCAAACGTCAGAAGCGGAAGTTGACGGTGAGCATCGCCGAACGTGGCGTGCCGGGGGTGTATCGGTAGCCGCTCTTGTTGATCGCCGCGACGTAGTCCTTGTCGAACAGGTTGTACAGGTTCAACTGCAGGTCGAGCTGCTTGTTGAGCGGATAGCTGGCCATCGCATCGAACACCCAGTACGCCTCGGTGAAGGCCGGCGTGCCGATCGCGCTGTCGGTGCCGCGCTTCATCTCGCCGGCATAGCGGGCACCGCCGCCGATAGTGAGGTTGAACGGCAGGCGCCAGGTGGTCCAAGCGGTGAACGCGCTTTTCGGCGTATAGGCCAGATCGCTGGAGCCATCGTTGGCCACCGCGCTGCCGTTGATCACCTTGGCATCCATCGTGGTGTAGCCGGCGCTGACCGCCCAGTTGTCGGTGAGCTTGCCGACCGCGCTCAGTTCGATGCCTTGCACGCGCTTTTTGCCGACCTGGTAGTACTGCAGGTCGACCGGATCCTGCACCAGGTCGTTGCTGACGGTGGTGCGGTACAGCGCGCCGGTCAGCAGCAGCTTCTCGTTGAGCAGGTCCCACTTGGTGCCGAACTCGATCGTGCGTGCCTTCTGCGGATCGAGGTTGGGATTGTCGGCACTGTTGGCGGCGGCGCTGAAGGTCAGCGTATTGCCGCCCGGCGGCTCCTGCGATACGGCGAAGTTCGCATAGATGCTGCCGTTGGCGGCCGGCTTGTACAACACACCGAGCTTGTAGTTGGGCAGGTTGCCGGATTTGCTGGCGTCCACGCCGGGCAGCACGCTGCCGGCCGGCAACGCGCCGCAGGCCGGGCCGTTGCGGGCACCGCAGACCACCAGGCTGTTGAAGTCGGTGGTGTAGTGATCCAGCCGTACGCCGGCATTGACCTGCCATTGCTCGTTGAACTTCAGCGTATCGAACAGGTAGGCCGCCATAGTGTTCGTCTTGCCCTGGCTGCCGGCGCCGGTTGGGCCATAGATCAGGCCGCCGACATCGGCGCTCGGGTCATACAGGTTGGCGGCCGGCCACGCGCTGCGCGTACCAAGACCCACCGTGCCCGCTTTCTCCTGGCTCAGCTCGACACCGGCGCTGAGGCTGTGCGTGAAGCTGCCGGTGGCTATCGTTGCAGTGATATTGGTCTGGTTGGTCAGGATGCGGTTGACCTGTTGCTTGAAGGTCGGGTTGCTTCGCGCGATCGTCCAGGTCGACGGATCGGCCGGGTTCGGTGTGAGCAGATTGGCAGAGCTGCCCATGAACGAAGTCAGCAGGTAGTTCTGCCGTGTACGGCCCCAGCGTGTGGTGTTGTGCAAGGTGACGTTGGACCAGAAGTCGTGTTCGACGATGGCGGTGAACATGTCCGCCTGCACATCGTCGTGATCGCTGTCGGTGCCGTAGAAGTTCTCGGGATCGACTCTGGCGGCGTTGGCAAGGAACCGGCGGCTCGAGTCCGGGCTGCTGTAGCCGGGCAGGCCGATGGTCGGCACGCCGCCGTCGGGAACATTGCTCTGCTTCACATGCAGGAAGTCGAGGTACACGCGCGTAGGTGTCTGCAGGCCGAAGGCCAGGGAGGGAGCGATGCCCCAGCGGTTGTTCTCGACCTTGTCGCGCCCTGGTACGCCGCTGTCCTGGCCCATCACGTTGAGGCGGAAGGCGGAGTGGCTGCCCAGCGTCTGGTTCCAGTCGGCGGTGGCGCGCTTGTGCTGGGCGCTGCCGTAGGCCACCGAGCCGGAAACGCCATCGCCCAGTTGCGGCTGCTTGCTGACCAGGTTCACCGAACCGGTGGGAGCGGTGCGGCCGTTGTCGGTGCCGGCTGGCCCCTTGGTGACCTCGACCTGCTCGATATTGAATATGTCGCGTGAGATCGAGCCGAGGTCACGTACACCATCGACGAAGATGCTGCCCGAGGTGTCGAAGCCGCGCATGTAGATGCCGTCGCCGGTGGTGGTGGCGCCGTTCTCGCCGACGAAAAAAGTACCCACGCCCGGGCTGTTGCGCAGAGCTTCGGTCAGCGTGGTGGCGCCTTGCTGCTGGATCAGCTCCTTGGTGATCACGTTGACCGTCTGCGTGGTGTCGAGCAGTGGCTGGGTGAATTTCGGTGAGGAGAGGCGATCGACGCGATAGTCGTTGCTGGTGGCTTCCACTTTCACGCCAGGCAGGTTCTTCGCATTGGCGACCTGGGCGTCGCTGGACGGCGTGGATGCAGGCGTGTCCATGGCGGCTGCAGGAAGGGCCAATGCCAGACCGGTGAGCAAGGTGGCGGCGCTCGCTAAACCGGATGCCGAAGAGGACTTGCGAGGAGCGATCGGGTGCTTGCGGCTGTTGATGAAGGCCATGGGAATCCTGATGAGTGGCATTTTCGGGCCAGCAGAAAGCACGCACAGCGGGGCGGCTGTGTGGGCGATTGCGTGCCACGGTGGGCGGGGATCTGAGCTTTATGAAACGTGCCGGCGATGTCGCTGCGCGAATCGGCCAGGGCATGCATGTACGATAATTTTAATGAGAATGATTTGCAATACCAAAATATCAGAGAGGCATGCCGGTAGCGCAAAACCGTCGGAGGCGGGTGGCACGGCCCACGAAAAAGGCCCCGCATTCACATGCGGGGCCTTGGTATTCGTGCCGCGATGATCTGCGGCACTTAGAGGCAACGGCTTACCAGATCTTCACTTGCGTGTCGGCCGAACGCACCATCGCATCGCCGGGTTTGCACTGGAACGCGGTGGCGAACGCCTCCATGTTTGTCGGTGCGGCCATGGCGCGGATCGATATCGGTGCATGCGGGTCGGTGTTGAGCCGCAGCTCCATCTGCTTCTCGCGTGTGCTGCCACGCCAGACGCGCGCCCAGTTGAGGAAGAAGCGCTGGTCTTCGGTATAGCCGTCGATCTGCTTGCCGGCTGCAGCCGGATCCGTCTTCAGCGCGGTCTGCAGAGCGTCATAGGCCACGTTGAGGCCGCCCAGGTCGGCGATGTTCTCGCCCAGGGTCAGCTTGCCGTTGACATGCAGGTCGGGCTTGTCCTTGATCGGCGCGTAGGCATTGAACTGGTCCACCAGCTTGCCGGTGCGGGCATTGAACTGGGTCTTGTCATCCTTGGTCCACCAGTCTTTCTGGTTGCCGTCGCCATCGAACTGGCTGCCTTCGTCGTCGAAGCCATGGCTGGCCTCGTGGCCGATCACGGCGCCGATGCCGCCGTAGTTGATCGCATCGTCGGCCTTGGCATCGAAGAACGGCGGCTGCAGGATCGCGGCCGGGAAGTTGATCGTGTTGTCGGTCGGGTTGTAATACGCATTGACCGTCTGCGGGGTCATGCCCCATTCCTTGCGGTCGGTCGGCTTGCCGATCTTGGCGGTGTCGTACTGGTAGTTGAACTTGCCGGCGGCTTCGACGTTGGCGTAGTAGTTATCCGGCTTGATGTCCAGGCCCGACCAGTCGCGCCATTTGTCGGGGTAGCCGATCTTCGGCAGGAATTTGTTCCACTTGTCGATCGCCTTGGCCTTGGTGTCGGCGCTCATCCAATCGAGGTTCTCGATGCGGGCCTTCAGCGCATTGCGCACGTTGGTGACCAGTTCCTCGGCGCGCTGCTTGGCTTCCGGGGTGAACTCCTTGGCTACGTACAACTGGCCCAGCGCCTGGCCCATGCCCTGGTTGACGGCGCCCAGCACGCGCTTCCAGCGCGGTTTCTGCTGCGGTTGTCCAGCCAGCGTGGTGCCGTAGAACGCGAACTTGTTGTCCTGGAAATTCTTGCTGAGATACGGTGAGGCATCGTCGATCGCGTGGAAGCGCAGGTAAGCCTGCCACTGGCTGACCGGGGTGCTTGCCAGCATCTTGTCGAACTCGGCGAAGAACTTCGGCTGCGACAGCGAGAAACCCTTGTCGACCGTCACGCCTTGTGCGGCAAAGAACTTGTCCCAGTGGAAGTGCGGGGTGACCTTGTCGGCGTCCTTGACGCTGACGAAGTGGTACTGGTTCTTCGGATCGCGTTCTTCTACCGGCGTCAACGAAGCGGCGGCGAGCTGGGTTTCAAATTTCAGCACGTCATCGGCCTGCTTCTTCGCATCGGCCTCGGCGACACCCGTCAGTTCGAGCGACTTGGCGATGTAGGCGACATAGGCATCGCGGATCGCCTTGTAGTCCGGCTTAGTGTAGTAGTCCTTGGTCGGCAGACCCAGGCCGGCTTCGTTGGCATAGGCGATCTGCATGTCGGCATGCTGGAAGTCGGCGCCGGAGCCGAACTGGAACACCTGGCCGTCGCCTTCGGCGTAGCGCTTGGTGATGAAGTCGGCTACATCGCTGCTGCTCTTCAAACCGGCGATGGCGTCGAGCTTGGGCTTGAGCGGGTCGAAGCCATTCTTTTCGATGGTCACCTCGTCCATGCCCGAGTGATAGAGCCAGCCGATCTTCTGCTCGATCGAGCCAGCTTTGGCGCTGTCCGCGTTCTTGCTGGCTTCGTCGACGATGTCGTGCTGAGTCTTCAGGCTCGCTTCGTTGAGCATATTGAAGGCGCCCCAGCTGGTCTGATCGTTCGGGATCGGATTGGCAGCCACCCACTTGGCATTGACGAAGCCGTTGAAGTCCTGGCAGACGTTGATCTTCGGGTCGAGCTCGCTGACGTCGAAGATGCTCTTGCCGATGTCGGCTGCCGCCGTGGTGCTGGCGGCAGCCGGGGCGGTACTGGCAGCGCCGGGACTGCTTGCCGGCGCGTTGGCAGCCGGCTCCTGCTTGCCGCAGGCAGTCAGCGCCAGGCCCAGGCTCACGGCCAGTGCCAACGCCAGGGGCTTCAGATATTGCTTGCTCATGGATATCCCTCTGTGAGTGATGTTGCCCGTCGGGCGGTTACGGTGATGCTGGATGGAGCGCGATGTCGTGTCCCCCCGAATCGCGGCCATACCTGTTCACGCTAGGTCAAACGTCATGGGTCAGACAGTGTCATAGGTCAGGGGTTGCCGTCACTCCCAGTCGGGGCGCGATTCGCCGGCAAATGATGCAGTTGCCCGGCATCCAGTCGCAGTACGGGATAGGCGCCGACGTGCTGGGCGGTGTACCACGGCGAGCGCTCGAAGAAGAACTGCAGACGGGCGCCGCTGTTGGCGGCGAAGGCGGGGTCGTCGTGCAGTTTGTGCTGGAACTCGGCATGCAGCGCCGGATCTTTCGCCAGCATCTCGCGCGCCAGCTGCTCCACCACGCGGGGCTCGCCGTATTCCTTGATCTCGAAGATCGCATTGAGAAAACCCCAGTGCAGCAGGGAGTCGGGCGCCTGCGGTTCGAGCAGGTTGATCGCCACGTTGGCGGTGCGCTGGTCCAGCGGCACGATCACCGAACCGGCCGGCAGGGTGACTTCACGCGGCACCGTACGCTGGGTGAAGTCGCGCAGCATCAAGCGGCCTTCGAACGGTTTGCCAGCCCAGCTCGGATCATCGAGCTGGTAGCCCTCCGCGTGGATCGTCACGGGCCGGTCGATGCGCTGGTAGCGGATGCCATGCGCGTCGAGCTTGTCGATGATTGCGGTCCATTGCGCCGGCACCGCGTAGGCGGCCGGCGGGGCGATCGACAAGTCCGGCAACAAGCCGTTCCAGTTGTCGATGGTGTAGCTCTGCGGTCGACTCGGGTCGTACTGGATCCAGCGGCTGCCGGAGATGTCGCTGTGGCTGATCGTGAACGCGTAGCCCTTGAGTTCGTAAGGCGTCGATTGCGGATCCGGCTTGAATGTCAGCGGTACTGGCGAGTGCGAATGATGGGCACGGGCGACGGTGTCGGCATCGGCCCTGGCGGTAGTGGCCAGCAGCGCCACCGGGTGCTGGTTGATTTGCTCCAGCATCAATTCGACCAAGTCGTAGGTGGCATGCACGCGGTTCGCGTACGGCTTCAGCATGTGCGTTTCGATAAGCAGTGCGGGGCGGTTCTGCAACGCCGCGTAGCCGGTGGAGAAACGCGGGCCGGAGCCGAAATTCGTGATCCCCTTGCGCGGATCGCGGCCGTCCTTGAACTCCAGATAGATCGACGCCAGGTGGCCGCGCTTCTCATACGCGGGTATCGCGTGGTTGACGATCGCGTCGTGCTGCCACTCGTTCACGGCCGGATTGAGCTTGTGCGGATCCTCGGTATACCAGGTCAGGTCGTATTGATAGTCGGCACCGTCGGTGGTGTGCACGTCGATCAGGAAATCCGGCAGCCAGCGCTGCCACAGCTTCAGCCACGCGCGCATCTCCGGCGCATCGGCCTTGACGTAGTCGCGGTTGAGGTTGAGGTATTGCGACTGGCCGCGGAAGCCCATGCTGTCCGGGCCGTTCTGGTTGATGCGGTGGTACGGCGACGAGTCCTCGTGGCCATCCACGCTGAACACCGGGATATACACCAGCACCAGATGATCGAGCAGGTGCGGGTACTTGCCGGTGATCGCGATATCGCGCAACAGCATCAGTCCGGCATCCTTGCCCTCGATCTCGCCCGGATGGATGCCGGCCTGCAGCAGCACCACCGGCTTGCCGGCCTTGCGTGCGGCGGCGGGATCGAACGTGCCGTCACCGCTGGCGATCACCGCCGTCATCGGCCGGCCTTGCGGCGTGGTGCCGAACGTAACCACGCGGATCATGTTCGGCGCCGCCTGCTGCAGGCGTTCCAGATAGGCCAGCGTATCGGCATAGCCGGGTGTCGTACGGAATTGCGCAGCCTCCGCCGGCGTGGTCCAGTCGATGGCGTTCGAATCGGCGGCATGCGTGGTCATGGCGGCCACTCCAAGCAAAGCGGACAACAGGACGTGACGCAGACTCATGCCTGATCTTCCGCGGCGTCATGATGCAACGCTGCGGGCGAAGCGGGCAGCGTATCGGGCGCTACCGCACCACCGGAAATGATGAAGGCCATGGCCTGATCCATCGTCCAATCGGTGGGCGTCAGTTCGCCCAGCGGCAGCACGACGAGATAGCCGCCGGTGGGATTCGGTGTAGTCGGAACGAACACGGCGGCGATCTCGCGGCCGGTGCCGTCCTCGACCATCACTCGGGTGACGAAGCCCACCACTTTCATGCCGCGGCGCGGGAATTCCACCAGCACCACGCGCTGTACGCCGGACGGCTTGTTCTGCAATACCGCCATCAACTTCTTGGTACCGCCGTAGATCGTCTGCACCACCGGGATGCGCGCGAGCAGGCCGTCGAACGCGTTGATGAAGCGCTGGCCGATCACCCGGTTGGCCAGCCAGCCGAGCAGGTACAGCGCCAGCAGCGTGATCAGCAGCGCGATGATGAAGGTCAGCCATTGCGTGTTGAGCGTATCGGCCGCACGCGGCGCCACCAGCGCCAGCGCGCCCAGCAGTGCATTGACCAGTGGTGCGCCGATGCCGGCCAGCATGCCCAGCACGAACTTGAACACCAGCCAGGTCACCCACAACGGAATGAAGGTGAGCAGGCCGGTGAGCAGATAGCGTTTGAGGCGCAGGGGGCGCATGGCGGATCCGATGTTTTTTGGGGGTCTCCGCATTGTAGGCGAGGGTGGTGATTGTGCTACGCGAGAAACAACAGCTTTCGTGCCGCTGCGCGGCGCGAGTCATTTTCTCTTGCGTGGCGCCCTCTCACCCCAACACCACTCCCCCGGACACAGCCCAGGAGAGTGGGAGCCGATCAGCGCGCTTTCGGCTTCAGCCGCACGTAGATTTGCTTGCGCACGATGGCGATGACCTCGCCGGAGGCGGTCTTCACTTCGGTCTCGAACCAGCGCAGCACTTTCTCGCCGCCCGCGGCCGCTGCACGAAGCTCGTCGACCACGACGGGTTCCAGTTTGAAATGGGCGTAGACATCCTCGCGCCCCGGCGCGACGAAATCGATCGCGCCGGCCTTGTCCCACACGTAGTAGTCGCTGCCGAGCCGATGCATCACCAGCAGCATCCAGAACGGATCGGTCATCGAGAACAGGTTGCCGCCGAACTGGCTGCGCACGTAATTCCGGTTCCACGGGCGCAGCCGCAGTACCACCCGTGCCTCGCCGTAGTCGTCGCTGAGCGCCTGCACACGGATGGAGTTGCACAGGAACGGCGGCCACAGGTTGAGCAGGCGGCGGAAAGTGGATGCGCGCATGAATGTCCGGGTCCGGGCAGTGACTGTAGGAGCCCGCTGGCGGGCGGTGCTGTTGTTTTGATTTTTCCTATCCAATCATCAGAGCAGCAGCATCGCCCGCCAGCGGGCTCCTACATGATGGGGATGAGCGGGCGAGCGCCGCAGTGGCGGTGTTCAGAACAGCAATGAAGCCATCCTCCGCCGATAACGGCCGACCAGCTCGGCATCGTCGAGCGTGGCAAAGGCGGCGAGCAGGCGCTTCCTGGCCTGACCGTCATTCCAGTCGCGAGCTTTCTGCAGGATGAGCAGGAACTGTTCCAGGCCGGCTTCGGCATCGCCTTCGAGCAGCAAGCGAACACCCAACTGATCACGTGCAGCCCAGTCGCCGGTGTCGGTCTGCAAGCGTTGCTGCAGTTCGGCCCGTGTGGGTGCGTCTTTCAGCGCATGAGCCAGGTCCAGCTCGCTGCGCAGACGTACGGCGCGTGCATCGATGGCGAGATTGGCGGGCAGCCCCATCAAGGCTGCTTCGGCAGCGTCGGTCTGGCCGGCACGCATCAGTGCCAGGGCCAGTTCGAGTTTCAGTTCGGACTTGCCCGGCTCGGCGGCGATCGCCTGCTGCAGCCGGTCGATGGCCTGCTCCGGATTTTCCGGCGCGGCTTCTTGTTCGATGGCTTGTTCGGCCGCTTCCAGCGGTTGCACATGGCGCGACAGGAATTCGCGCAGCTGGCCCTCGGGCAATGCGCCGGCGAAACCATCGAGTACCTGGCCGTCCTTCACCAGCACCACCGTGGGCACGCTGCGAATGCCGAACATGCCGGCCAGTTCCTGCTGTTTGTCCACATCGACCTTGCCGAGCCGGAACGCGCCGTTGTATTCGGCGGCGAGCTTTTCCAGCATCGGGCCGAGTGTCTTGCACGGTTCGCACCAGGTCGCCCAGAAATCCACCAGCACCGGTGTGGTCAGGGAAGCCTGAAGCACCTCGGTTTCAAAGGTCTGCTGATCGACATCGAAGACATGATCGGTGAGGGTGGCATCGGTCACGGGAAACTCCAGCTCGGCGGATGCCGGTTCAGATCGGGGCATTGCCCAGCATATCAAGCCGTTTACCGCGTTCACCTCAGATTTGCGAGAATCCACGCATCGTCACGCCAGAGCTAAGGCATCGGCTGCATGAGCACGGCCTCACCAGGAACGCTGTTGATATGCGAGCACTGCGACACGGTTTACCGTCGCCGCACGCTGGAGCGTGGTGAAGTGGCGCGCTGCGCATGCTGCCTGGCGGAACTGGAGCGGCACCAGCCGCTGGGCGTGAACGCGCTGCTGGCGCTGGTGCTGACCGCGATGATCGTGTTCGTGCAGGCGAACATGTGGCCCATCGTCACGCTGGGACTGAACGGGCAATACAGCGGCACCACGCTATGGGGCATGATCATCGCCATGTGGCAGCAGCAGGCGCAGGTGGTGTCGGTGCTGGCCGCGGTCACGTTGTTCTTTTTTCCGTTGACCAAGATGCTGGTGCTCGGCTGGCTGCTGTGGTTTGCCCGGGATGGCCGGCGCGCGCCGGGCTTCGTGCGGTTGATGGTGGTGCTTCATCATGTCGGACCGTGGACGATGAGTGAGGTGTTCGTGCTCGGTGCGCTGGTGGCCATCGTCAAGGCACACACCTATTTCGACGTGGTGGCGGATCCGGGCATCTATGCCTACGCCGCGCTGACCTTGCTGATCACCATCTTCGCCGGCGTCGACCTGCGCCAACTGTGGGATCTCACACGGGAGGATCCGGCATGAGCGCGTTTCCGCGCGCTGCGGAACTCGGCTTGATCGGCTGCCACGTGTGCGGACTGACCTGCCGCAGCGGGCCTGGCGATGCGTATCTTGAAGGCGGCCACATGGTTTGCCCGCGTTGCGGCTCGGCGCTGCACCGACGCAAGCCGAACAGCTTTGTGCGCACCTGGGCGCTGCTGATCGCCGGATTCCTGCTGTACATCCCGGCCAATGTGCTGCCGATCATGCGCACGGCCAGCTTGAACGACATCGACGACAACACCATCATCAGCGGCGTGGTCGAGTTGTGGGTCAAGGGCTCACCGGATCTGGCGGTCATCGTGTTCACCGCCAGCATCGTGGTGCCGATGCTGAAATTCCTTTCGATGGGCACGCTGCTGCTGAGCAGCCAGCGCGGCAGCGACTGGGCACGGCCGCAGCGTGCCAAGCTCTACCGGCTGGTCGAGTTCATCGGCTACTGGTCGATGCTGGATGTATTCGTGGTGGCGCTGCTGACGGCATTGGTGCGTTTCGGCCTGTTGAGTCTGGTCGAACCACTGCCCGGCGTGATCTTTTTCGGCCTGACCGTGGTGCTGACCATGCTGGCCTCGATGAGTTTCGACCCCCGGTTGATCTGGGATGGCAGGGATACAGATGACTGACGACAGCCGCATTGAACCACCTCCCCCGAACGAGGGCGAGCTGCCGCGGCCGGTAGTGAAGCGGCGGCGCTTCAATGCCTCGCTGATCTGGCTGGTGCCGGCACTCGCGGCGCTGGTGGGTCTCTCGCTGGTGGTCAACTACTGGCTGCAGGCTGGCCCGCAGATCAGCATCAGCTTCCAGAGCGCCGAGGGCCTGGATGCGGGCAAGACGCCGGTGAAGTACAAGAATGTGGTGATCGGCAAGGTGCAGAAGATCCGCCTCAGCGCCGATCACAAGCGCGTGGTGGTCACCGTGGCGCTGGAGAAGAGCGCCGAGAGTTTCGCCACCGAAGGCACACGCTATTGGGTGGTGCGTCCGCGTATCGGGCTGGGCGGCGTATCCGGCATCGACACCTTGTTGTCCGGCTCTTTCATCGGCGTCGACGTGGGCGACTCCTCGACGCCGCAGGAAGACTTCAAGGGACTGGAAACGCCGCCGTCGGTGAACCACGGTGCGCCGGGCCGCAGCTATGTGCTACATACCGACGACCTCGGTTCGCTGGATATCGGCTCGCCGGTTTATTACCGGCGCATCCAGGTCGGCCGGGTGGTGTCCTACGACCTGGACAAGGACGGCAAGGGCATCTCGATAGGTATTTTCGTGGATGGTCCCAACGACAAGTTCGTCACCGTTTCCACCCGCTTCTGGAACGCCAGCGGTATCGATCTGTCGCTTGGAGCCCAAGGCCTCAAGGTCAACACCCAGTCACTAGCCTCGGTGCTGGCCGGCGGCATCGCGTTTCTCGATCCGCGCGGCCCGCATGACAGCACGCCGGCCGCCGAGCTGACCTCGTACCAGCTGTTTGCCGATCAGACGACGGCGATGGCGCCGCCCGATGGCGAGCCGCATTATTTCCGCATGCGTTTCGAGCAATCGGTACGGGGGATGGCGGTGGATGCGCCGGTAGAGTTCCTCGGTATCAATATCGGCAAGGTGGTGTCGGTCAATCTCGACTACGACGAAAAGACCCAGCGTTTTCCGGTGATCGTGGGCGCGGTGGTATATCCGCAGCGCCTCGGCAAGGCCTACGACAAGCTGGTGGCACTGGCCAAGGCGCGTGGCGAGAATCCCGATCTGTCGCAATTGCTCGGACGCATGGTCGGGCAGGGCCTGCGCGCGCAGGCTCGCACCGGCAACCTGCTGACCGGCCAGTTGTACGTGGCGCTCGATTTCGTGCCGCGCGCGGCGCCGGTGGTGTTCGATCCCAACGCCAAACCGCTGTTGATACCCACCGTTCCGGGCAGCTTCGACAAGCTGCAGGAGCAGATGGCCAGCATCGTCGACAAGCTCGACAAGATTCCGTTCGACAGCATAGGCAGGAATCTGGACCAGACCTTGGCCGGGCTCAACGCTACGCTGAAGCAGGTCAACGGCCAGACCTTGCCGGCATTCAACGACACTTTGAAGGGCGTGCAGAAAACCATGGGCACGGCCAGCGATGCGCTGTCCGGCGACTCGCCGCTGCAGCAGAACCTGGGCACCACACTGGAGCAGGTACAGCGCATGGCGCGTTCGCTGCGGGTACTTACCGATTACCTGGGCGAGCATCCGGAGGCGCTGGTCCGCGGCCGCCGGCCCGATGACAAGCCTGCCACCAACACGCCGCCGGCAGCGGCTGCCAAACCGTCGCAAGGGAGTCAGCCATGATTCGTATCGCCATGCGCCTGCTGGGCACGGGAGCCGCGCTGGCGTTGGCCGCCTGCGCGTCGGCACCGCTGCATTACTACACACTCGTTGCACCGGCAGCCGAGTCGGCTGGGGGTGGGGTTGCACCGGCCGGCGACACGCCGGCGAGCTCGGGGCAGCCATCGCTACCGTTCGAATTGCTGCCGGTCAGCGTGCCGGCGCAGGTCGACCAGCCGCAACTCGTGGTGCGCGAAGGCGGACAGGGCGTGGCCCTGCTCGGCAGCGAACGCTGGATCGCACCGCTCAACGACGAGGTGCGCAGTGCATTGTCGGCGGATCTGGCGCGCGAGCTGCACAGCCAGGACGTCAGCGGCTTGCCAGGCAACGACAAACCGTTGCTGCGGATCACGCTGGATTTGCGTCGATTCGACTCGCAGCCGGGCAGTTACGCGCTGATCGAGGGCGCGTGGAGTGTGCGGCTGTTGCGCGGGCAACACCCCGCTGCACTGGCCTGCACCAGCCGTATCAATGAAACGGTCAGGCCGGGTTACGACGCGCTGGTGCAGGGGCACCAGCGCGCGATCGGCGCGTTGGCGGCACAGATCGCCACGGCGGCACGCCTGCTCGGCAATGGCCAGGCTCCCGTCTGCCCGGCCGGCTGAGGGCTCCACGCTTGGCGCCCGGCTCGCGCTGGGCTAGTCTGACCAGTTCGCCGCAGCCGGCTTCGTCGGCCTGCACCAACCGCATTACGGCACCGGAATCATGCAGGACATTCATCAAGACCCGAACTCTTCCGATCAGGGCAGCACGCCGGAGGGCTATGCGCCGCAGGCGGTGGAGGCCGCTGCGCAGCTGTACTGGAACGCGCGGCACGCGTACGAGGTGAAGGAGGACAACTCGCGGCCGAAGTTCTTCTGCCTGTCGATGCTGCCTTACCCGTCGGGCGCGCTGCATATGGGGCATGTGCGCAACTACACGATCGGCGACGTGATCAGCCGCTACCAGCGCATGCAGGGCAAGAACGTGCTGCAGCCGATGGGCTGGGACGCGTTCGGCCTGCCCGCCGAGAACGCAGCGATCAAGAACCAGACCGCGCCTGCGAAATGGACGTACGCCAATATCGACCACATGCGCAGCCAGCTGAAGTCGCTGGGCTACGCGATCGACTGGTCGCGCGAGTTCGCCACCTGCCGCCCGGACTATTACCGCTGGGAACAGCTGATGTTCACCCGCCTGCTGAAGAAAGGCATGGCGTACCGCAAGAACGCGGTGGTGAACTGGGATCCGATCGACCAGACCGTGCTGGCCAACGAGCAAGTCGTCGACGGTCGCGGCTGGCGTTCCGGCGCGGTGGTGGAAAAGCGCGAGATTCCGCAGTGGTTCCTGCGGATTACCGACTACGCACAGGAACTGCTGGACGGGCTGGACACGCTGCCGGGTTGGCCCGACGCGGTCAAGACCATGCAGCGCAACTGGCTGGGTCGCAGCGAAGGGCTGGAAATCCATTTTGCTGTCGAGGGCGAAGCCGAGCCGCTGACGGTATTCACTACCCGTCCGGATACGCTGATGGGTGTCACCTTCGTCTCGATCGCCAGCGAGCATCCCCTGGCGGTCAAGGCGGCGCAGGGCAATGCGAAGCTGGCTGCCTTCCTCGATGAGCTGAAACATGGCGGCGTCTCCGAGGCCGAGCTGGAGACGCAGGAAAAGCGCGGCATGGCTACCGGCCTGTTCGCCGTGCATCCGGTCAGTGGCGAAAAAGTACCGGTATGGGTCGCCAATTTCGTGCTGATGGGCTATGGCACCGGTGCGGTGATGGCGGTGCCCGGGCACGATCAGCGCGATTTCGAGTTCGCGCACAAGTACGACCTGCCGATCAAGCAGGTGATCGCGGTCGCTGGTGCGGACGCCGAATACGATCCGGACCAGTGGAAGGACTGGTACTCCGACAAGACCCGCGCCGACATGCGCGTGGTGAATTCCGGGGAACTGGACGGCAAGACGTATCGCGAGGCATTCGACTTTCTTGCCGCCAGGCTGGAAGGCGACGACAAGGGTCAGCGCCGGGTCAACTGGCGCCTGCGCGACTGGGGCGTCAGCCGCCAGCGTTACTGGGGCTGTCCGATCCCGGTGATCTACTGTCCCAAGTGCGAAGCGGTGCCGGTGCCGGAAGATCAGCTGCCGGTGGTGCTGCCCGAGGACGTGGCGTTCTCCGGCGTGCAATCGCCGATCAAGGCCGATCCGGAATGGCGCAAGTGCGTATGCCCGCAATGCGGCGGCCCGGCCGAGCGCGAGACCGATACCTTCGACACGTTCATGGAGTCGAGCTGGTACTACGCGCGCTACACCAGCCCCGGTGCGAACGCGCAGATCGACGAGCGCGCGAACTACTGGCTGCCGGTCGACCAGTACGTCGGCGGCATCGAACACGCGATCATGCATCTGCTGTACTTCCGCTTCTATCACAAGCTGCTGCGTGATGCGGGCATGGTGCATTCGGACGAGCCGGCGCAGAACCTGCTGTGCCAGGGCATGGTGATCGCCGAGACGTTCTATCGCGACAGCGCCGATGGCTCGAAGGACTGGATCAATCCCTCGGCGGTCGAGATCCTGCGCGACGACAAGGCGCGCGTGATCGGCGCGACACTCAAGGCGGACGGCCAGCCGGTGCATATCGGCGGCACCGAGAAGATGTCCAAGTCGAAGAACAACGGCATCGACCCGCAGACCATGGTGGACAAGTACGGCGCCGACACGGTGCGGCTGTTCTCGATGTTCGCCGCCCCGCCGGAGCAGTCGCTGGAATGGAGCGAGGCCGGTGTCGAAGGCATGGCGCGCTTCCTCAAGCGGCTGTGGCGCGAAGTGACCACGCATGCCGCGAGCCCGGATCACCCGGTCACCGATCCGGCGGCGCTGGATGCGGGTCAGAAGACGTTGCGTCGCCAACTGCACGAGACGATTCAGAAGGTCAGCGACGATTTCGGCCGGCGCCATGCGTTCAACACCGCGATCGCCGCGCTGATGGAATTGCTCAACGCGCTGAGCAAATTCAGCGATCAGAGCGAGCAGGGCCGCGCGGTACGCCATGAGGCGCTGGAAGCGATGGTGCTGCTGCTCAATCCGGTGGTGCCGCACATCAGCCATGCGCTGTGGCAGGTGCTGGGTCACGCCGAAACAGTACTGGAGGATCAGCCCTGGCCCAGGGCCGACCCGGCCGCGCTGGTGCGCGACAGCGTCACGCTGGCGGTGCAGATCAACGGCAAGTTGCGCGCTACCATCGAACTGGCCGCGAATGCCTCGAAGGAAGAAGCCGAGGCTGCGGCACGTGCGCTGCCGCAGGTGGCGCATTTCCTGGAAGGCATGAGTGTGCGCAAGGTCATCGTGGTTCCCGGCAAGATCGTCAACATCGTCGCAGGATGAAATCCATGAGCTTCATGAAAGCGCTTCGCCTGTTCCAAGCCCCATTGCTGCTGGTCACGGCGCTCGCGCTGAGCGCCTGCGGCTTTCATCTGCGCGAGAACGCGAGCTTGCCGCCGCAGATGCAGCGGGTGCATCTCACCGTCAGCGGTGGCGGCGAGCTCCAGCGCCATCTGACGCGCGCGCTGGAAACCTCCGGGGTGACGGTCGAAGACAATAGCGGCGCCGGCATCGCCGAACTGCGCGTGCCGGTTGCGGCGTTCAGCAGCGACACGCTGAGTGCCGGCGGCTATGTGCGCATCACCGAATACGCCGTGCGCTATCAGGTGCAGTTCGACGTGGCCGACGCCGAGGGCCGCACGCTGGTGCCGCACCAGCGCATCGACATGTCCCGCGAATACAGCTACGACGCCACCAACACCGTCGGCAATGCGTCGCAGGTGCAGGAGATCCAGCGCAGCCTCAACGACGACATGGTGCAGGCGATCCTGTTCCGCTTGCAGGCCGCAGCCAAACACGAGCTGGCTGCACCGGCGACTGCCTCCAGCACGCACTGATGCCGCTCAGTTCCGGCCAGTGGCAGAAGGCGTTGGCGGCAGACAGCTTGCAGCCGGTATATCTGCTCGCCGGCGAACAACTGCTGGTGCTGGAAGCGGCCGATGCGCTGCGCGCGCAGGCCCGAAAGCTGGGTTACAGCGAACGTGAAGTGCTCGATGTCGGCCAGCATTTCGACTGGAACGATCTGGCCCGCGCCGCTGCAGGCATGTCGCTGTTCGCCACCCGCCGGCTGATCGACTTGCGCCTGCCCACCGGCCGTCCCGGCACCGAGGGCGCCAAGGCGATCAACGCGTTCTGCGCCGACCCGCCGCCGGATGTCACCTTGCTGATCACCGCGATGGAGTGGAGCAACAAGCACGACGGCGCGTGGAGCAAGAGACTCGATGCCAGCGGCGCCATGGTGGTGTTCAACTCGCCGCGGCCGGATCAATGGGGTGCATGGATCACGGCGCGCCTCGCCACGCGCGGCCTGTCCGCCACGCCCGACGCCGCCGCATTGCTGGCCGAGCGTGTCGAAGGCAATCTGCTCGCCGCCGCGCAGGAAATCGACAAGCTTGCCGTGTTGCATGGGCAAGGTCGCATCGACGCGGCGGAGATGGAAAACCTGGTTGCCGACAGCGCCCGCTACGACGTCTTCAAGCTTACCGATGCCGCGTTCGTCGGCGATGGCGCACGTGCGCTGCGCATTCTGGCCGGGCTGCGTTCCGAGGGCGACGAACTGCTGGCGCTGATGGGCTGGCTGGTCAACCAATTGCAACTGGCGCTGCGCCTGGCCAATGCCCATGATCTTGCCGCGCAGATCCGTGCCGAACACTTGTGGCAGGCGCGCGAACAATTGTTCCGTCAGGCGCTGCGCCGGGCGCCGCGCGAACACTGGCTGCAATGCCTCGCGCGGGCTTCGCGCATCGACCGCATGGTCAAGGGCCGCGAGAGCGGTAATCCTTGGCAGGAAGCCGAGCGGCTGATCGCCGCGATCGCCGAACCGCGCGCGGCCAAGGCGCTGGCGTGAAGCCGCTCGCCCTCTTTGGCGGCACCTTCGATCCGGTGCACCAGGGGCATTTGAGCGTGGCGTGGGAAGCGTCCGAACTGCTCGATGCCGATGTGCGCCTGATGCCGGCCAGCATGCCGCCGCATCGGCCCGTGCCGATCGCGTCGGCAGCGCAGCGCGTGGCGATGCTGCGCGCCGCGCTGCAGGGCCAGTCGCGGCTGACCCTGGATACTCGCGAGCTGGAGCGCGACGGCCCGTCGTACACGATCGACACCTTGATCGAATTGCGGGCAGAGCAAGGTGCGCGCCCGCTGGTGTTGCTGATCGGCGCCGATGCGTTCGCCGGCCTGCCAGGCTGGCATCGCTGGCGTGAGCTGTTCGATCTGGCGCATATCGGAATTTTGAGCCGGCCCGGTGTAGCGGTCGCGTTGCCCGATGAGTTGCAGCGCGAGATCGCCGATCGCCGCGTCGACGCAGCTGCCGCGTGGCGTGAAGCCAGCGCGGGCAGCGTGATCGACCTGGCGGTCACCCCGCTGGAGATCTCCGCCACCCGTATCCGCGAGCTGCTCGCCAGCGGACGCGAGCCGCGTTACCTGCTGCCGGCGGGGTTGTTCGACGACTACGAGTTGTTGTCGCCATATCGCTCGCGCAGATAGCCGCGCAGTCGTATCAGGTGCGGCCCTCCAATTGCTCTTGCACCTCGTTGATCGAATCGCGGATGCGCTTGCTGAAGACCGAGTCGTCGTGGTGGATCAGCAGCAGGTGTTCGGTGGCGCGGGTCATCGCGACGTAGAGCAGGCGTGCCTCGTCGGCCTCGCTCTGGCCGGGTTTGGGCAGCGAGCCCAGGCCAGGGATGATCACGAACGGGAACTCCAGGCCCTTGCTGGAATGCATGGTGACCAGCTTGACGCTGTCCTCGACCACGAACAAGGCGTGCTTGCCGGTGTTGTCGGCAAGCCGGCTGGGGATGCCGATGCGTTGCAAGGCCTCGTGCAGTTTTTCGCCTTCCCACTGGTTGCGGAACAGTACCGCCATGTCCGAATACGGCCGGCCGTGGGCGTGCTCGTCGCGCAGCCGCGCAATCAGGAGATCGAGCTGGGCGCCGGCGGTATCGGTGCGCACCAGTTCGGGCAGCGCGCCGCGTCGGCCGGCGCTCTGCGGCGCGATCAACGGCACGCCGTCGTCATCGTCGCCGCGCGATTCAAGCAGTTCCTGGGCGAAGCCGCGCGCGACCGAGAGGATTTCCAACGTGTTGCGGTAATTGAGCTTGAGAATGGTGGTGCGGCCCTGCGCCTGCACGCCCAGGCTCTTCCAGCTGATCTTGCGGCGGTCGGCCTGGCCGTAGATGTTCTGTGCGTCGTCGTACAGCACCAGCAGCGAGTTGGTGGCCGGATCGATCATCTGCACGATCAGCTTGTACCAGTCGGGCTCGAAGTCGTGGCCTTCGTCGATCAGCACGGCGCCATACTGGAAGCGCGGAATCTGGCCGCTATCCACGCCGGCGATCACCGCGGGCGGCAACGCTTCGAAGAACGCCTTGTCTTTGCCGGACGGCAGCGGCACGTGGTACGCCACCAGCATCTTGCGGCACCACTTGTGGAAATTGTAGACCTGCACCTTCTCGCTGAGGCCGCGCTCGCCGATCAGCTGTTCAAGCCGCGCGGCCAGCGTCTTGTTGTAGCAGAGCACCAGAATGGGCTTGCCCAGCTCGCGCGCGAGCTGCATCGCGCGGAAGCCGAGGATCATCGTCTTGCCGGAGCCGGCGACGCCATGGATGATCCGGTGCTCGTCGCCGAGCGAACGCGCCAGTTGTTCCTGCTGCGAGTCCATCACCTTGACCAGATCGGGAATCTCAAGCGGGCGCACCGCCGCGGCGGTGGGTCCGAACAAGCCGAACTGGCCGCTGCCGGGCTCGACCCGCAGCTCGGGAAACAGGTGCCAGCGCACGCGGTCGATCTGCGGCAGCGTCAGCGTCACCGGGAACACCTGCGGAAACATCGCCCACAGCCGTTCCTGGAACGCTTCGGCGTCGACCGTTTCGTACAGTTCGTCGCGACAGATCACCAGATGCTCGGGCAGGACTTCGCCCAGCGCCCCTTCGTCGAATTGTCTGCGGGTGATGTTGGCCAGCACTACGCCCCAGGCCCACGGCATGATCAGCTTGCCGGCGTAGCGGCTGCCTTGCGGGTGGCGCAGCGCCGGATCGCGCTCCAGCACCACGCCGATTTCCAGCGCGTAGGCGCGCGCCTGCAGCAGCGGATTGTTCTCCTTGACCAGGCCGCGATCGGTGACCAGGGTGAACTGGGTGCTGTCGGCGTGGCGGATGGTGTCGGCCTTCCAGTCCTTCACCTCCAGCACCAGCAGGCCGCGGCGCGGATGGAACACCACGAAGTCCGGATGGCGCTGCTTCAGCCCGACCGGCACGTCGTACCACAGCAGGTAGTCGTCCTCGAGCTTCTGCTCCAGCCGCTCGGAAACACGTTTCTCGCCGCCGGTCATGCGGGGCAGACAGCTGTTGCGGGTCGGAATGAGTGTTGCCACGAAGATCCTTGGCTGACGCTGTCGCACGACGTTAGCCGATGGGACGAAGCTGTCAATGCCAGGCCCGCAGCGGTGGATCTACGCCCAGTGCTGCAACCGATCCGCCGGCACGCCCATGCGCCGGCAGGCGCGGCCGGCGATGCCATCCTTCAGTGCGGCGCGAAAGACCGGAGCGACGGTCCACAGCGCATGGGCCGCCAGTCGTGCCTGGCGCTGTTGCCGAGGGGTGCGGCCGAGCCGTTCGGTCGCCCAGTCCGGCAGCAAGGCGGCGCCGGCATGCAGGAACAGATCGCGCGACAAGCCGGCAGCGGGCACCGGCAGGCGCACTTGCGACAATAGCTCGAGCACCACGCGCGAGCGCTCGGTATAAGCCAGTTCGGGCTGGATGCGCTGGAAGTAATCGTTGACCGCCTGCTCCGAGGCAGGCACCGCGTGGGCGCCCAGCGCTTCCGCAATCCGCCGCACTTCGTCGTAGTAGCGATCGGCCGCATCCGCCGGAAGGGCTATATGGCTGTAGCGGCGATAACCTTGCAGGAAACTGTACGCCTCGGTGACATGTACCCAGGTCAGCAGAGCGGGATCGTCCGCAGCGTACGGACGTCCATCCTCGCCATGGCCGATGATGTGCGCGTGGATCTGCCGCACGTGTTCGATCAGCGCCTCGGCCTGCGCGCGCGGTGCGTAGGTGGTGCCGCCCACGAACGCGGTAGTTCGGCGCAAGCGCCCGAGCAGGTCGCCGCGGAAATTGGAGTGGTCCCATACGCCGGCCAGCGCCAGCGGATGCAGCGTCTGCAAGGTCAGTGCAGCCAGTCCGCCGGCCAGCATGCCGGGGAAGTCCGAATGCACGCGCCAGGTCGCGCTGTCCGGCCGGAACAGGCCTGGATCGCCGTGTGGATGGTCGTAATCGATGCTGCCGGTATCGGCGCGCGGAAAGGCTTTGAGGACCCAGCGGCGGATCGGCTCACGGGCTGGACGAGTCAGCAGGTCGAGGGGAGAAAGCATGCCGGCAGTCTAACGTCAGTGCGGTTCGAAGTTTGATTTGGACGTCCGTTGTGTTATCTATGTCGCCATGCATTCCGCCACCGCCCGCCTGTATTTCTGGTTTTACGGCTATCCGAAGCCAACGGCGGCGGCGCGGGCGCGATCATTTTGATCTGATCGACACAACCACACCGAACCGCCATCACCGGCGGTTTTTTTATGGCCGCCACCGGAAAATCCTCCAGGAGAGCCGCCATGCACCCCACCGACGACTTGCGCATCCGCGCCATCACCCGCCTCAGCACGCCCGCCGAGGTCATGCGCGACTGCGCGGCCACCGATACGGCGATGGCCACCGTCGACGCCTCGCGGCAGGTGCTGCACGACATCCTTGCCGGCGGCGACGACCGTCTCGCGGTGGTGATCGGGCCGTGCTCGATCCACGACACCCGCGCCGCGCTGGAGTATGCCGCCCGGCTGGTGCCGCTGCGCCGTGAACTCGGCGATGCGCTGGAGATCGTGATGCGCGTGTACTTCGAGAAGCCGCGCACCACGGTGGGCTGGAAGGGGTTGATCAACGATCCCGACCTGGACGGCAGTTTCCATATCGACAAGGGATTGCGCCTGGCCCGCGGCCTGCTGCGCGACATCAATGCGCTGGGTGTGCCGGCCGGCTGCGAGTTCCTCGACATGATCACTCCGCAGTACATCGCCGACCTGGTGGCCTGGGGCGCGATCGGCGCACGTACCACCGAAAGCCAGGTGCATCGCGAGATGGCCTCGGGGCTGTCCTGCCCGATCGGCTTCAAGAATGGCACCGACGGCAACGTGAAGATCGCGGTGGATGCGGTGCAGGCCGCGTCGCAGCCGCACCATTTCATGGCGGTGACCAAGGACGGCCAGGCGGCCGTGGCCGCCACCCGCGGCAACGGCGACTGTCATGTGATCCTGCGTGGTGGCAAGGCGCCGAACTATGATGCCGCCAGCGTCGATGCCGCCTGTGCCGCGATCGGCAAGGCCGGGCTGCAGGCCCGGGTGATGATCGATGTCAGCCATGCCAACAGCGGCAAGAAACCGGAGAACCAGCCATTAGTGGCCGACGACATCGCCGCGCGGATTGCCACTGGCGAGCGGCGCATCCTCGGCGTCATGGTGGAAAGCCATCTGCTCGGCGGACGCCAGGAACTGCAGCCCGGCCAGCCACTGCGCTACGGGCAGAGCATCACCGACGGCTGCATCGACTGGGACAGCTCGGTGCAGGTACTGCAGCGGCTGGCGCAGGCGGTGCGCCTGCGCCGCGAAGGTGAAGCTGCCGGATTGCCGCGCCATTTCGAAGTCGCCGCCGGCTGAGCGGCGCGCCGCCGATCAACCCTCCAGGCTTGCATCCAGCGTGATGGTGGCCTTGAGCACCTTGGAGACAGGACAGCCGAGTTTGGTGGCCTGCGCGATCTTGTCGAACGTGTCCGCATCGGCGCCGGGCACTTTGGCCTTGCAGACCAGGTGCACGGCGGTGATCGAGAAGCCGTCGCCGTCCTTCTCCAGGGTTACTGTCGCCTGGGTGTCGATGCTGTCGGCGGTGAGCCCGGCATTGCCCAGTCCCAGCGACAGCGCCATCGAGTAACAGGCGGCATGTGCCGCGGCGATCAATTCCTCCGGATTGGTGCCGGGGCCGTCCTCGAAACGCGACTTGAAACCGTACGGTGCCTCGCGCAATACCTTGGTATCCGTCGAGATCGTGCCCTGGCCGTCCTTGATGCCGCCGGACCAGTGGGCGGATGCAGATTTCTTCATGGAATGCTCCTATTGGGGGGTGGATGCTAGGCAAGCGCGCACTGTGCCGGACAGTTCATGCAGCCGGCGCGAACGAATCGGAGCCCGGGCTTCACGTGCGGTTGCCTCGTGCACGCCGTATGCTCGCAGTTTGTCTTTACAGCACATTGTCATTGCAGCAGGGAGTCCACATGCCGTTCGCCATCAAGCACGATCGCGCCGCGCATCGCTTCGAGACCGAGGTGGATGGCGCCGAATGCGAACTCGACTACACCTTGGCCGGCGCCGTGATGACGATCACCCACACGGGAGTGCCGCCTGAGGTCGGCGGGCGCGGCATCGCCTCGGCTTTGGTCCAGGCCGCGTTCGAAGCCGCACGCAACGAAGGCTGGAAGGTCGTGCCGGCGTGCTCGTATGCCGCCGTCTGGATCGGGCGGCACCCGGAATATCACGATCTGCGCGTCTGAAACTCCCGGTATGATCGCTGCGTGCCGGCGCCGATGGTTGCGCCATGGAGGCTTGCATGAGTAGTGGCGAAACAGCTGTAAAGACTCCACGGAGAAAGCGCCGCTGGCGGCCGTTTCACTACGTGAGAGCGCGGCCGCGGATGGTCGTGTCGCTGATCATTTTTCTGGTGGCCAGCGCCGTGCTGGTGGAAATGAAACTGCGCGTGGCCACGGCCATCCTGCTGGCTTTCGATCTGGCTGCCGTGGTGTTCCTGAGCATCCTGGCGCGGTTGTTCAACAGGGCCTCGACGAGTCATATGCGCAGCCAGTCGAAGGCGCAGGACACAGGGCGCTGGGGCGTGCTGTGGAGCGGCATCGTGCTGTCGACGGTGGTATTGGTGGCATTGAGCAACGAGCTGCATGCGGCCAAGGCTGGTGGCGTGCTGGCGCTGGCGGTAGGGGCGACCAGCGTGGTGCTGAGCTGGCTGTTCCTCAACACCATGTTCGCTATCCATTACGCACACGGTTTCTACGGCGATTTCGGCGACAAACACACCGGGCTGGAGTTTCCCGGCACGGCGCAGCCGGACTACTGGGACTTCGTCTATTTCGCGATCGTGATCGGCATGTGCTTCCAGGTGTCCGACGTGCAGATCACCAGCCGCTATCTGCGCCGCGTGGTTCTGCTGCACAGCGTCATCGCGTTCTTCTTCAACGTGTTTATCATCGCGATCACGGTGAACATCGTGGCCGGGCAGGGCGGGTAGGGCTTGTTCGAACGGTGTAACCGTGGATCGGCCGCGGACGAATGAAACGTGGGGGCGATGTGACTGCCCCTATCCTCACTTACTTTCCAGGACTTCTCCGATGAACGTACGTCTCGCCACCCTCCTCGCCGCTGCCTTGAGCTGCGGCCTTGCCACCACGGCGGTGTTCGCGCAGGACACGATGCCCGCCAGCTCCAGCACTGCGATGTCGCATGACGCCATGAAGCACGATGCGATGAAGCCCGACGCCATGAAGCACGACTCCATGAAGCATGACTCCATGAAGATGGACAGCATGAAGCATGGCGCCATGAAACATGACGCCGTGAAAAAGGGCGCTATGAAGAAAGATGCGATGAAGAAAGACGCCATGAAAGGCGACGCGATGAACTCAGGCGGCTGATCCGCGGCCGCTGGCGGGCGCCGTCGCGGCGGCTTCCGTCGGCGGCTTCTGCCGGATGCGGCAGCGGTGGATACTTGAGTCTCCCACGCTGCAGGCCATCCGACATGAGTTCGCCATTCGCCAGTCGACTCGGTATCGAGCATCCGCTGATCCAGGCGCCGATGTCCGGTTCGTCACCACCGGCGCTGGTGGCAGCCGTATCGAGCGCTGGCGGGCTGGGTTCGCTTGGCGCCGGTTATCTGGAGCCGCAAGCCATCCTCGATCAGGCGGCGCAGATCCGCTCGCTCGGTGACCGGCCTTATGCGATCGGGCTGTTCGTATTGCCGGACGAATTCGAGGCCGACATGGCCGCGGTGGCGAAGGCGCGCGAGCAGCTCGATGCGCTGATGGCGCGCGAGGGCCTGGCCGTGCGCACCAGCTTGCCGGCGCGCTGGGCACCTCGCTTTTCCGACCAGTTTGCCGCCTTGTGCGAGGCGCGGCCGGCGGTGGCGAGTTTTGCATTCGGCGTGATCAGCGGAGCGCAACGGCGCGAACTGCGCCAGCGCGACATCTACGTGATCGGTACGGCCACCACGGTAGCCGAAGCCCGAGCCTGGGTCGATGCGGGTGCCGATGCCGTCTGCGTGCAGGGTGCCGAGGCCGGCGGTCACCGCGGTACCTTTCTGCACGAGGCCGAAGACGCGATGATCGGCCTGTTCGCGCTGCTGCCGCTCACCGTGCATGCGCTGGCGGTTCACGGACCGGATGTCCCGGTGATTGCCGCCGGCGGCATCATGGATGGCCGCGGCATGCTGGCGGCCGAAATCCTGGGCGCGGCAGCCAGCCAGCTCGGTACCGCCTTCCTTACCTGCCCGGAATGTTCCGCGGCCGAGGCGTGGAAACGGGACCTGCCTCAAGTCGAGGAATCCCGGATCACCACCATCCGTGGCTTCTCCGGACGCGCTGCGCGCGGTCTGCGCAACCGCTTTGTCGAGGCGATGCCCGAGGCGGCACAGGGCTTGCCGTATCCGGTGCTGAACGCGCTCACCGCCCCGTTGCGCCGTGCCGCCGCCGACGCCGGTCGCGGCGATCTGCTGTCTGAATGGTGCGGCCAGGCCGCTGGCCTGGTGCGTCCGCAGCCTGCAGCCGAGCTGGTCGCGCGCCTGATGTACGAGCACCGACTGGCCAGACGGACTATGGCGGGCGCCTAAAATACCCCTTGACGGCAGGGCGGTTATACTGCGCCCGCGCCATTCCGCGCTGCGATCACGCCTGAGGCTCCTCCTCTTGAGTACTGCCCGTACGAACAAGTCCGTTACCACGGCCACCCTGCGCAAATCGGTCATCGACGCGCTGGAAGAACTGAAAGCCAAGGACGTTCGCGAGATCGACGTTCGTGGCAAGACCTCCATCGCCGACCTGCTGGTCATCGCCTCGGGCACCTCTGCCCGCCATGTCAAATCCATCGCCGACGAAGTCGGCAAGTTCGCCAAGAAGGCCGGCGTGGTGCCGCTGGGCGTGGAAGGCGAACAGGAAGGCGAGTGGGTGCTGGTGGACCTGGGCGACGTGATCGTCCATGTGATGCTGCCGCGCATCCGCGAGTTCTACGGTCTGGAGCGGCTGTGGACGGTGGGTGATCACGGGCACGAAGTCGACGCTGCGCAAGCGGGCTGATTTCTGTGTGGGGAGCGCCGCCGCTAGATTGGCCCTTCACTTCGCGCGCGTTTCTCGATAAGGGCGGCACATGCGCGCACGCCTGATCGCGGTCGGTGAACGCATGCCGGGCTGGGTAGCCGAGGGCTTTGCCGAATACCGCAAACGGCTCTCGCACGAGTTGCCGCTGGAACTGATCGAATTGAAACCCGGCACTCGCGGGAAGGGCCGCGACGATGCGCGGGCGATCCTGGACGAAGGCGCGGCGATACTCGCCGCCTTGCCGCACGACACGCATGTGATCGCGCTCGATGGCCGCGGCAAGATGTGGTCCAGCGAGGAACTGGCTGCGCAGCTGGCGCAGTGGCGCATGGCGGGACGCGATCTGGCGTTTCTGATCGGAGGCCCGGATGGCCACGCGCCGGAGGTGCTGGCACGTGCCGATCAGCGCTGGTCGCTCGGTCCGTTGACCCTGCCGCACATGCTGGTGCGGCTGGTGCTGGCCGAACAGTTGTACCGCGCCACCACGATCATGGCCGGACACCCTTATCATCGTGCCTGATCGTCAGCCCTGCCCACGGAGCCCGTCCCCATGTCCTTCCAGATCCGGCAAGCCACCATCCTCGACCTCGACACGCTGGCACCGCTGTTCGACGGTTATCGCCAGTTCTACGGTCAGCCGGCCGATCTGGCGCGGGCGCGCGACTTTCTCGCCGAGCGCGTCCATCAGCACGAATCGCTGATCCTGCTGGCGCGGGACGAACACGGCGAGGGTTTGGGTTTCACCCAGCTGTATCCGTTGTTCTCCTCGGTGCGTACGGTGCGCACCTGGTTGCTCAATGATCTGTTTGTGGTGTCGTCGGCGCGCCGGCAAGGCGTGGGGGCGGGTTTGCTGGATGCCGCGGCGGAACAGGCGCGGGCGCTGGGTGCGGCCAGCCTGTCGCTGTCGACGGCGCTGGGCAACGCACCGGCGCAGGCGTTGTACGAATCGATGGGTTGGCAGCGCGACCGGCAGTTCTGCGAATACAGCCTCGCCTTATGAGCCAGCTTCACTTTATGGGCTAGTTCGCTGCAGCTTCATCATCGATCGGAATTCAGATGCTTCACCTCGCTTCGCAGTCGCCCCGCCGTCGCCAGTTGCTGGAACAGATCGGGGTGGATTTCGCCGTGCTCGACGTGGAAGTACCCGAACAGCGCATGCCGGGCGAATCGCCGCTGGCCTACGTAAGCCGCGTGGCGCGCGACAAGGCACGTGCGGGACTGGCCGGCGTGGGCGACCCGCAAGACGCCATCGTGCTTGGCGCGGATACCGAAGTGGTGCTGGACGATGAAGTATTCGGCAAGCCGCAGGATGCCGACGCGGCCGCCGCGATGCTGCGCCGCCTGTCGGGGCGCACGCACGCGGTGGTCTCCGTGGTGTGGCTGGTCAGCGTGGGACGTGAGCAATCCGTGGAGTGTGTGTCGCAAGTACGCTTTGCCGCGCTGGGCGAACCGGCTATCGCCGCCTATGTCGCCACCGGCGAGCCGTTCGGCAAAGCCGGTGCTTACGCGATCCAGGGGCGTGGCGCGGTGTTGGTCGAGCATCTGCAAGGCAGCTATTCCGGCGTGATGGGCTTGCCGGTGTTCGAAACGGCGCGATTGCTGCACGAGTTCGGCGCCCGCTCGGGATGAACTCGCTCAGCCGGGCAGGTTGAGCGCCACGAACCAGCCCAGCACGGCCAGCAAGTTGTTGGCCCCATGCGCCACGACGGCAGGCCAGATCGAGCCCGAGCGCAGTCGCAACCAGGCCAGCACCAGCGCCAGCAAGGCAAGCCCGGGCAGCGCGTACCACTGATACTGCAGGCCCGGCAGATGGATCAGCGCGAACGCCAGCGCGCTGATCGTCGCGGCCCAACCCGCATGCCAGCGCTGCAGCAGCGCCGACAGCAGCACGCCGCGGAACAACAGCTCCTCCACCAGCGGACCCACGCTGACCACCACGAGCACCAGCGGAATGCGCAGCTCCAGCGGGGTGTTGCCGCCGAGTTGCTGGATGTCCTGGGTCACCGCGTGGCCGTGTGCCAGCCACTGGGTCAGCAGCGCGCCCACCAGTGGTGCAGCCAGTCCCGCCACCACCGCGAGGGCCAGGAACCGCAGGTTGCGTGGCTGCGCGAAACCGAAGCCTGGCGGCTGCCCCAGCGGCCACAGTTGCGGCCATTTCCGGCGCGCCAGCCACAGGGTCAGCGCTGCGGCGATACCGAGTGACATCATGGCCAGCAGCGCCTGCATGGCAGGCTGTTCGAGTGTGGCCGGAATCGCGTGATAGAAATCTTGCCCAGGATGGCCGAAGACCGTCGGCACGCTCACCGCCAATGCGAACAAGCTGCCGACCACCACCTGCAGCACGAAATACGTGGCGATCAATCCCGCGGCGGCCCACAGGCCAGGCGTGCGTGCATGGACCAGCGGCACCGGCGGCGGTAGTGATCGTGCGGCGAGTGGCACAGGGGCTTCGGTACAGATGACTTCCATGCGGAAACTATGCCTGACGGGTTGCGGGCGAGGAACAGGCGGGCGCCATCTGGGCGAGCTGATGGCAGCCTCTCACCGCGTGCCGGTGTCGAGCTTCTGCCCGAGGATTGTCGTCAGCCGAGCAGCATGACGCGGCCGACGCCGATACAGGCCATCACCAGCGTTGCCGCCCAGCCCGTCAGGGCGACCATGAATCCGGGTCCCCGGCTGCCGGCAGCTTTCAGGTAGGCCAGCGCGTACCACACGCGACCGACAAGCCAGATCAGTCCGGCTACGCCGGCCCAGCCGCTGAAACCGTAGTTGGCTGCCAGCCACAGCGTGGGCAGGAACATCACCGTATTCTCCAGCGTGTTCATCTGCACCCGGTAGGCCCGCTCGAAAGCCGGGTCGCCACTGGTCGCCGGTGCCTTGATGCCGTATTTGCCGCGGGCGTGACTCACGGCCCACAGGGTGCCGAACAGCAGCAGCACGGTGAGCAGAGTAACCAGGGCAGGCAGATGGGTCATGGCGGGTTCTCGTTGAGGGTTGCCTACTGTAGCCGCAGAGTCCGCTTGGCGTGATCCCGATCAAGGCGCTATCGTCGCCATGCGGCATCGGAGGCGGTGCATCAGTCAGCGAGGGGCGTATGGATTGGCAGAAAGGCGGCAGCAGCGAGAACGTCGAAGTCGACAGCGGCGATGGCGGCGGCGGTCCGCGTTTCGGCGGTGGCGGTGGCCGCATGGGCATTGGCGGCCTGATCGTGCTGGCGATCCTGGGCTGGATATTTTTCAAGAATCCACTGGCCTTGCTCGATCAAGGCGGCGGCCAGTCCTACGCGCCGACGCAGACGAGCGCGCCGGCACAGGTCGACCCGCAGCAGAAGGCCTTCGTCAGCGCGATCCTGCATTCGACCGAGCAAACCTGGGGCGAAATTTTCCAGGCAAGGGGGGCGACCTACGTCGACCCCAAGCTGCACCTGTTCAGTGGCGGCGTGAACACGGCCTGCGGCGGCGCCACCACGGCGGTGGGCCCGTTCTATTGCCCGGGCGACCAGAAGGTGTACCTGGATGTGGCGTTCTTCCAGCAGTTGCAGGATGAGCTGCATTCTTCCGGCGATTTCGCCCGTGCCTACGTGATCGCGCACGAGGTCGGTCATCACGTGCAGAAGCTGACTGGCGTGTTCGACAAGGTCGACGCCGCGCGTCGCCGCGGCGCGCCCATGGACGGCGCCGATGGCCTGTCCGTACGGCAGGAGCTGCAGGCGGACTGCTATGCCGGCGTATGGGCCAACCACAGCCAGCAGGAGTTGAACTGGCTGCAGCCGGGCGATATCGAGTCGGCGCTCAACGCCGCCAGCCATATCGGCGACGACACGCTGCAGCAGCAGGCGCAGGGGCGGGTACGGCCCGATACGTTCACCCACGGCACTTCGGCGCAGCGGGTGAAATGGTTCAAGACCGGCTTCAGCAGCGGCGACATGGACCAGTGCAACACCTTCGCCGGCGACCTCTGAGCCGCGCCGGTTCGGCGAATACGCAAGGCCTGCTGTATGGTGGGCGTTGCACGTTGCGGAATCCTCCGGATGCGTGCCGCGGAGCGCGTCTTGGTCGATACATTGCAACATCCCTGTCTGCGCTGCGGTGCCTGCTGCGCGTTCTTTCGCGTGGGGTTCCACTGGTCGGAGGCCGAGGCCTCGCTGGGCGGATGCGTACCGCCGGAACTGACCGAAAAGCTCGATCCGCACCGCCTGTCGATGCGCGGTACCGATGCCGCGCAACCGCGCTGCGTGGCATTGCAGGGAACCGTGGGCAACGCGGCGCATTGCGGCATCTACGCGCGACGTCCGTCGGTGTGCCGCGAAGTGCCGCCGTCATGGGAATTCGGAGTGATCAGCCCGCAATGCGACAAGGCCCGTCTCGCGCATGGGCTGCCGCTGCTGACGCCTGAGGACTGGCTTGAGCCATTCGATGCTGCCGGGCCGTTGCCGCAGATCGTCTGAGTGCTATGGCGGTGAGTGCGCGGCCGGGGTGCCGGCATCGTTCTGGAAGGCGAGCACGAACTGCTTCAGGTCGCCCGCGCTGACGTCGGAAACGGCGACGTAATGCATGCCCTCGGTTGCCCAGCGAATGACGGTGTAACCGTGGCGTTGCTCTTCGGATGACGCCGTTGCCGAAGCATCCGCCGGCCACTGGTAGAGGTTGATCACGTGCAGGTGCCGTTTGTAGATCAAGGCGGCGACACTGCGTCCGCCGATCGCATCGAGACGGCCACCGATCAGCGGGAACCCTTCACCGGTCAGGTCTTTCACCCGCGGCGAGAAATCGAGCTTGCCCTCGAACCATGGCTTCACCGTGTGCTGATCGGTCGACACCACGTCCATCAGGTGCTGTGCCTGCAGCGAACGGATATGGCTGGAGATGGCCTCGGCCACGACCGGATTGCCGCCTCCGCCATTCTGCCTCAGGCCAGCGATCCAGGCCGGGCTGGTGAGCAGCAGCGCACCGGCAAACCCGGCGGCCATCGCGTAGGCGAGCGGCGCACGTCGGCGGCGGGGCGACGCTGGGGCAGCGCTCGCCGTGGGTTGCGCGGGACTCCAGCGTTCGCGCAGCGCATCCGGTGCGCGACGATACAGCCCGGGTTGCGCCAGCGCCTTGCGCAGCCGGCCGTAGACGTCATAGCTGGCCGCGCATGCGGTGCAATCGCGCAGGTGTTTGATCATGGTCGCGCTCTGCGCGGCGTCCAGTTCGTTGTCGAGATAAGCATGTACCAGCAGCCGGGCGTCATCACACGTCATGGCGGCGTACCTCTTTGGGATGGTGGGCCAGTTCGGCTTTCAAGCGTTCGCGCGCGCGGGCGAGCCGGGACATGACCGTGCCGATTTTCTGTTCGGTGATCGCGGCGATCTCTTTGTAGGAACACTCTTCCAGTTCACGCAGCACGATCACTTCGCGCAGCGGAGACGGCAGCCGTTCCAGCGCCAGCTGCAGCGTGCCGACGTCGACCGCGAGCAAGGTCAGGGTTTCCGGGGAAGGACCCTCATCGACGAGCGTGTGAGCGTCTTCGTCAAGCGACTCGTGCAGGCTGCCTGGCGGGGTCTTCGTGCGCAGCGTGTAGAAAGTGTTCCGCACGATGGCGAGCAGCCAGACTCGCGCGTCGCCACCGTGGAAGCTGTCGAAATAACGCAGCGCCCGCAGCATGGCTTCCTGCACCACATCTTGCGCGTCCGCATTGTCGCGCGCGAGCCAGCGCGCGAGGTTGTAGGCCGCGTCGAGGCATGGCAGCACGAGCGCTTCGAAGCGCGCGCTGCGGACACTGTCCGGGCTTGGCGAGATGACGTGCAGATCGGCGGGCATAAAGGGATTACCTCGGCTGACTCGACTTTATTCCCGCCGCGCAAAAGCGGGAATAGGCGATGCGGACGAGCGGTAATGCAAGGTGAAGGGTGGCTTGGGCATCGACGGCCGCCCAATTCCCGGAATGGTCGTTCGGCCATTCGCCCCTGCGGAGTGTTCATCATGCAAGACAATCACGACAACGAAGCCGGCGGCCGCCGCCAATTCCTCAAATGCATGGCCTGGGCCGGTGCCGGCACGCTCTGGTTGATGAAAGGCGGCGTGCTGCACGCCCACGCGCTGGGTGAAGGCGCCAAGGCCGCCGCGACGGATGCCAGCTTCAGCTTTGCGCAGATCAGCGATTCCCACATCGGTTTTCACAAGGAGCCGAACATGGACGTGGTGGGTACGCTGCGCGCCTCGGTGGCGCTGGTCAACGCGCAGGCCGCCCGTCCGGATTTTCTGCTGCACACCGGCGATCTCACGCATCTGTCCAAACCCGAAGAATTCGACACGCTGGCCGGCGTGATGCAGGAATCGCACACCCGCAAGGTGTTCTACGTGCCGGGCGAGCACGACGTGATCGGCGACAACGGCGCCGAGTTCTTCCGTCGTTTCGGCGAACGCCAGCAAGCCGGCGGCTGGTACAGCTTCGACCATCGCGGCGTGCATTTCGTCGGCTTGATCAACGTACTCAATCTCAAGGCCGGCGGCTTGGGTTCGCTGGGGGCGGAGCAGCTGGCCTGGCTGAAAAAAGATCTCGCCGGGCTATCCGCCGAAACGCCTCTCGTGGTGTTTGCCCACATGCCGCTGTGGCCGCTGTATCCGTCGTGGGGCTGGGGTACGGACGATAGCGCCGAGGCCATGTCCTACCTGCGGCGGTTTGGCTCGGTCAGTGTGCTCAATGGCCATATCCACCAGATCCAGCAGAAGGTGGAGGGCAACATCACGTTCTACACGGCGCGCTCGACCGCTTATCCGCAGCCGGCACCGGGCGTCGGACCCGGGCCCGGACCCATGAAGGAGATAGCGCCCGGTGCGCTGCACCGTTATCTCGGCATACGCGATGTGCGCCATGTGCAGGGCAAGCAGGTGCTCGCCGTGACCGAGGAGGTGCTTTCATGAAGTCGATGGCCTATGGGGTCGCGCGATCGCACGCGACGCGTCGGCGGTCATGCGCGCTGTTGTTGTCGGGAGCGCTGTGCCTTGCCATGGGGGCGTCGCCTCCCGCCGGTGCAGCGAATACGGCAGCTCCGAAAGCGCAGGCGCAGCAGATCGAGATACGCAACTTCGCCTTCGCGCCCAAGTCGCTGACGGTGCGGGCGGGTACCCGTGTGGTATGGACCAATCGGGACGAGGAACCGCACGTGATCACCAGTGCTGGTTCGCTGTTCGCTTCCTCGAAGGGGCTGGATACCAGCGACTCCTATGCCGTGACGTTTTCCAAGCCGGGGACCTATGCCTACTACTGCTCGATCCATCCGATGATGGTCGGCACGATCATCGTGCAATGAGCGGAGCGGTCGAACCGTCGAAGGTTCGGCCGTCGAAGCGGTAGATGTCCATGGCCAGCAGGCCCATGTCGATACCGGCGTCGATCCGTTGCGCCCGTGCGCTTGCACCCGCGGCGCCCAGCGCCACGAACAGCGGAAGCAGGTGTTCGTCAGTGGGATGCGCACGTTCGGCGAAGGGTGCCTGGCGGCGGTAGTCGAGCAGCGCATCGATGTCGCCGGCGGCGAGCTTCTGCTCGATCCAGTCGATGAACGGCTTCACATACGGCGCCTGCCGTTCGTCGCTGTAACCGGCGCGCAGATCATGCAGGTTGTGGGTGATGCTGCCGGAACCGATCACCAGCACGCCTTCGTCGCGCAATGGCGCCAGCGCCTGACCCAGCGCGTAATGATGCGCCGGGCCCAGCTCGGGCTGGATCGAAACCGGCACCACCGGAATGCCGGCGTCCGGATACAGCAGGCGCAGCGGCACCCACGCACCGTGGTCCAGCCCGCGCGCGGGGTCGGTGCCTGGCGCCAGCTTCGCCTGGTCCAGCAATTGCGCGACGCGTTCGGCCAGCGCCGGCGAACCGGGCGCCGGGTAGCGCAGCTGGTAAAGCGCAGCGGGAAAGCCGCCGAAGTCGTGGATCGTTTCCGGAGCTGCTGCGCTGCCAACCAGCGACTTACGCGACAGCCAGTGCGCGCTGGCCATCACGATCGCCTTCGGTCGCGGCAGCGCGGCGGCCAGCTCGGCCAGCCGCGCGCCGGTCAGGCCCGGGTACAGCGCGGTCATCGGCGAACCGTGCGAGATGTACAGGCTGGGCAGAGTGGTCATGAACATCGCTCCGTTGAAATCGACACCGCCATGATGGGGGCGCGGCGGAGATTTGCAGAGGCTGTCGGTGGAAACGATGTGTTGCCACATCGCTGCCTGTCGCACCGCCGGCCTTCATGGCAAGCGGTGCGATCCGTGCGCTTACTTGCGGCGCGGCGGCTTGCCGCCACTGGGCCGCGGCTTGAATCCGCCGGGCTTCTTGAAGCCTCCAGGCTTGTGCGCCGGGGGAGCGCTAGTGCCGGTGTCGGTGCCGTCCCATTCGTGGATGCGCAGCTGCTGCTGCACCACCCACACTTTCTTGAGATGCTCGAACACTTCCGCCGGCATGCCTTCGGGCAGGTCGATCAGGCTGTAGTGGTCGCGGATGCTGAGGCGGCCGATGAACTGGCTTTCCAGCCCGGCCTCATTGGCGATCGCGCCCACGATATTGCCCGGTTTCACGCCGTGCTCGTGGCCGACCTCGATGCGGTAGGTGCGTTTGCCTTCTTCGGTGGCGTGCGCGCGCACCGGGCGATGGGCGAAGTCGCGTGACGGGGCCTGCTCGTGTCCGGCGCGCTCGTGCGCGGCATACTCTCGAGAGGCATGTTCGCGCGGCCGCTGTTCATGCGGCCTCGACTCGCGCGGAGCATGGCCCGCTGCGCTTGTTTCACGTCCGCTGGGCGGGCGTCGCTCGTTGCTCGTGCGTTCGCGCGGGGCCGCGCGCTCGACACGTTCGCGTGAGGCGGGCTCGTATTTTTCGCGCTTCGGCGGCGGCGCCAGCAGCAGCGGCTGGTCGCCTTGCGCGATGCGCGCGAGTGCGGCGGCGATCTCGACCGCCGGCACGTTGTGCTCCTGTTCGTACTGCTCGATCAGCTGCTGGAACTGGCCGAGCTCGCCCTGTGCCAGCATGTCGCTGATGCGCTGCTTGAACTTGCCGATGCGCACGTCGTTGACCACCTCGACCGACGGCAACTGCATCTGTTCGATCGGCTGGCGGGTAGCGCGCTCGATCGCGTTCAGCATGCCGCGTTCGCGCGGGCTGACGAACAGGATCGCGTCACCGGCGCGGCCGGCACGACCCGTGCGGCCGATGCGATGCACGTAGCTCTCGGTGTCGTACGGGATGTCGTAGTTCAGCACATGGCTGATGCGCTCCACGTCGAGGCCGCGCGCAGCCACGTCGGTGGCGACCAGGATGTCCAGCTTGCCGTCCTTCAGCTGCTGGATCACCCGCTCGCGCTGCGGCTGGGCGATGTCGCCGTTGATCGCGGCGGCGGCCAGGCCACGTGCCTGCAGCTTGCCGGCCAGTTCCTCGGTGGCCTGCTTGGTGCGCGCGAAGATGATCATCGCGTCGAACGGCTCGGCTTCCAGGATGCGCGTCATCGCATCGAGCTTGTGCATGCCGCTGACGAACCAGTAGCGCTGGCGGATGTTCGGCGCGGTGCTGGTGGAAGTCTTGATGGTGACTTCGACCGGGTCCTTCAGATGGCGCTGCGCGATCTTGCGGATCACGCTTGGCATGGTCGCCGAAAACAGCGCGACCTGGCGTTGCGGCGGCGTCGCCTGCAGCACCTTCTCGACGTCGTCGATGAAGCCCATGCGCAGCATTTCGTCGGCTTCGTCGAGCACCAGGTATTTCAGCTCGGACAGATCCAGCGTGCCCTTGTCCATGTGGTCGATCACGCGGCCGGGCGTACCGACCACGACATGCACGCCGCGCTTGAGCGAGTGCAACTGCGGGCCGTAGCTCTGGCCGCCGTAGATCGGCAACACCTGGAAGCCGGGAATGTGCGCGGCGTAGCGCTGGAACGCTTCGGCGACCTGAATTGCCAACTCGCGCGTGGGCGCCAGCACCAGCGCCTGCGGCTTGCCGGCGCGCGGGCTGATCCGCGACAGGATCGGCAGCGCGAACGCGGCGGTCTTGCCGGTGCCGGTCTGCGCCTGGCCGAGCACGTCGCGGCCTTCCAGCAAGGGTGGGATCGTGGCGGCCTGGATCGGCGAGGGCGATTCATAGCCGACGTCGGCCAGTACGCGCAGAACGTCAGGGTGCAGCGCGAGTGCGCCAAAGCCGGACGGAACCGGGGCGTTGTCGGAAACGGGGGAAGACATGGGGGTACCTCAAAACAAAGAGCGGCGCCGGGAATGCGGTGCGCAAGTCGCGCATTCTATCAGTCTCCGCGCTTGCGCGTCGCCACGCTCGCTGAACGCGCGCTCGGGCGGTGCGCCGTTATGCTTCGAAGCGGTTGATGACGAGGATGAGCATGCTCGAAACGATTTCCGAACAGCGCCTGCACGGCGGCGTGCAGGGGTTTTACCGGCATCAGTCGGAAGCTTGTGCCGGGCCGATGCGCTTTGCTGTGTATCAGCCGCCGCAAGCCGTGCAGCAGGCGTGTCCGGTACTGTATTTCCTGGCCGGACTCACCTGTACCGAAGAGACGGCGACGATCAAGGCTGGGGCGCAACGGCTGGCGGCCGAGCTGGGCCTGGTGCTGGTGATGCCCGATACCAGCCCGCGCAATACCGGTATCGACGGCGCCACCGGCGACTGGGAATTCGGCGAAGGCGCAGGCTTCTATGTCGACGCCAGTGCCGCGCCATGGTCGGCGCATTTTCGCATGCGCAGCTACGTGGCCGATGAGTTGCCGGCGTTGATCGCCGCGCACTTTCCGGTAGATGTCGAACGCAGCGGCATCTGTGGTCACTCCATGGGCGGCCACGGTGCGCTGACCATCGCATTGACGCATCCGACGCGCTATCGCTCGGTGTCGGCGTTCGCACCGATCGTGGCGCCCAGCGAGGTGCCTTGGGGCAGGAAGGCATTGCCGCGTTATCTCGGCGCCGACCCGAAAGCCTGGGCCGGCTACGATGCCTGCGAACTGGTGCGCCGGCAGACCTTTCCCGGCGTGATCCTGATCGATCAGGGGGAAGCCGACCCGTTCCTCGACACCCAGCTGAAACCCGAGCTGTTCGACCAGGCCTGTGCCGAAGCGGGGCAGGGCTTGCTGCTGCGTCGGCACGCCGGTTATGACCACAGTTACTGGTTCATCGCCAGCTTCATCGACGACCACTTGCGTCATCACGCCGAGGCGTTGGGTCTGTTGTGAGCGTCTGGGCCGGGCCTCGAGCCGCGCGTACCGGTTTCCCATGCGAATGTGGCGGCCCGAGGGCCGCCACATTCGGTGTCACTCGAGCGATCGCTCAGGCCTTGGCGGCCGGGCGCGGATTCGAGCGACGGCGCTGATTGCCGGCGGCGTGATCGCTACGGCCTTGCGGCGCATAACCATTCGGGCGGGCCGAACCGGACGTCTTGCCCTGGCGCGGCTGGCGTTGCGGCGCACGCTGTTGCGGGCGCTGCACCGGACGCGGCGCGCCGGCATCCAGCCGCAGCGGGGTGGACGGCTCGTAACCGGCCACGTTGTTGATCGCGATGTCCTGGCTGAGCAGCTTGCGGATGTCGCGCAGCAAGCCGGATTCGTCGTGGCTGACCAGCGACACCGCCAGGCCTTCCATGCCGGCACGGCCGGTGCGGCCGATGCGGTGCACATAGTCCTCGGCGACCATCGGCAGGTCGAAGTTGATCACGATCGGCAGCTGCTCGATGTCGATGCCGCGGGCAGCGATGTCGGTGGCCACCAGCACGGTGACGCGGCTGCTCTTGAAGTCGCTGAGCGCGCGGGTGCGCGCATTCTGGCTCTTGTTGCCGTGGATGGCGGCGGTGCGCAGGCCGGAGGCGTTGAGGAAGGTCACCAGCTTGTCGGCGCCGTGCTTGGTGCGGCTGAACACCAGCGACTGCCGGCGACTGTCCGCCGACAGCAGATGCAGCAGCAGATCGCGCTTGCGCGAAGCATCGACCGGATGCACCTGATGGCTGACCAGAGTCGCGACCGCGTTCGGTGTCGAGACCGAGATTTCGCGCGGGTTGAGCATGAACTCCATCGCCAGCGTCTTGATCGCCGGCGCGAAGGTGGCGGAGAACAGCAAGGTCTGCCGCTTCTTCGGCAACGCGACCAGGATGCGCTTCAGCGCAGGCAGGAAACCCATGTCGAGCATGCGGTCGGCCTCGTCCAGCACCAGCGTTTCCACGGCGGACAGGTCCAGCGTGCGCTGCTGCATGTGGTCCATCAGCCGGCCGGGGGTGGCGATGACGATGTCCACGCCGCGGCGCAGCGCGTTGATCTGCGGGCCCATGCTGACGCCGCCGAAGATGGTGGTGGCGCTGACCTGCATGTGCTTGCCGTAGTCGCGCAGGTTTTCGTGCACCTGCGCGGCGAGCTCGCGGGTCGGGGTCAGCACCAGCGCGCGCGGACGGCGGGTCATGGTCTGGCCGCTGGTGGACAGCTTCTGCAGCAATGGCAGCGCGAACGCGGCAGTCTTGCCGGTGCCGGTCTGGGCAGCGGCGAGCAGGTCCTGACCAGCCAGCGCCGGCGGAATCGCGGCCAACTGAATCGGGGTGGGCTGGGTGTAGCCGTAATCGGCAAGCGCACGCAGCAACGCGGGCGCAAGGCCCAGCGAATCAAAAGACATGTAACACTCCTGAGCAACCCGGAGTGTTCATACCGTGTTGCAGACTTGGGGAAGGGGCGGCAGCGTGCCGCAGCAGTCAGAGCGACTGCGCCGGCAAGTATAGCCTATTCATCGAGGTGCTGCTTGCACGATGGCGGCCAAACTGAATGGAATGGCGAAACCGCTCAGCCATGCAGCCGTGCCACGATCAGATAACTGTTGAACGGAGTACAGCCGCGCAGCGGTTCGATGCGCACATCGAGTCCGGCGCTTTCCAATGGCGCGCGCAATTCATCGGCCGTCGGATAGTGCTGCGCCCCACCGGGAATCCAGCCGGACACGCGCAGGAAAAACTCCTCGATCCGAGTCGCGTGGAAACGCCAGTTCGGTTCGTGCAACACGTTGCGGATGATCAGGCAGCCTTGCGGTGCCAGATGACGGATGGCCGCCTGCAATAGCGCGGGCTGACGTTCGGCGGGCAGATAGTGCAGCACGTCGAGCAGGGCGACGTGACCGTGCATCGGCGGAAGGTCGGCCACGTCGGCATGCCGCAGGCCCATCACGGCGTCGAGCCCGGCACGCCGCACGGCAATCCGTCCAGCAGCGATCTTGCGCGGGTCGTGATCGAGTCCGAGATACGGCTGCCGAAGTCCTTGTGCATACAGATACTGTCCGAGCAGCCCGATGCCACAGCCGATGTCGAGCAAGGGCAGTGGACTGCCGGCAATCAGCTTTGTGGTAGCCGCATAGACCGGGTCGCTGGCCAGCTTGCTTCTGATGTAGCAGCGCTGCAGGTGGTTGTCATACAGGCTGATGATGCGATGTCGGGTGCGGCGATCCATTCAGGGCTTCCCCAGGTCCCGGCCTTGGGCTGTTGTTGCAGCCTAGGTCATCGAGTGCGCGCGTGTCATGCATCGCTGCCGCGCATTCCGGTCATCCCCAGCATACGATAGCGGCCATCTACCGATTCGAGGAACTCCCGATGTCGCTGCTTGCGCCCTTGCGTGAACTCGATGCCACCCAGCGCCATACCGTGCTGGCAAGTTTCCTCGGCTGGACGCTGGATGCGTTCGACTACTTCCTGCTGACCTTCGTCATCGTCACGGTGTCGAAAGAGTTCGAGGTGGGTACGGCGCAAATCACCTACGCGCTGTTCCTGACTCTCGCCGCGCGGCCGCTGGGCGCATTGCTGTTCGGGCGACTGGCCGATCGTTTCGGACGACGGCCCATCCTGATGCTCGACGTGATCCTGTTTTCGATGTTCGAACTGGCCACTGCGTTCTCGACGTCGCTCACGATGCTGCTGGTGCTGCGTTTCCTGTTCGGCGTGGCGATGGGTGGCGAATGGGGCATCGGCGCATCGCTGGCGATGGAGTCGATACCGGCAAAGGCCCGCGGTGCGGTTTCCGGTTTGCTGCAGAGCGGCTATCCGTGCGGCTTCTTTCTCGCGGCGTTGGCGAACTGGCTGCTGGTCGACCACATCGGTTGGCGTGGGCTGTTCGTGGTCGGCGCGGCACCGGCTTTGCTGGTGCTGTACATCCGGCGCAAGGTGCCGGAGTCGGCGGTATGGCAAGAGGGACAGCGGGCATCGAAGCGGCCCGGTCTGTTCGAGGCCATGCGCGGGCAATGGAAGCTGGCCGTCTATCTGATGCTGTTGATGATGGCGTTCAACATGTTCAGCCACGGCTCGCAGGACATGTACCACACCTTCGAGGAAACCAACCTGCACTTGCCCACCGGCTCGGCAACGGCCTTCATGCTGGTGGCGCTGCTGAATCTCGGTGCCCTGGCTGGCGGCCTTTATTTCGGCGCGCTGTCTGAGCGGATCGGGCGGCGCAAGGCGATGATGATCGCCGCGTTGCTGGCGATACCGGTGATTCCTCTGTGGATGTATGGCGGCTCGCTGATCCTGCTGGGCCTTGGCGCGTTTCTGATCCAGGTGATGGTGCAAGGTGCCTGGGGCGTCGTGCCGACCCATCTGAACGAGTTGTCGCCGACAGCGGTGCGCGGCACCTTGCCGGGATTTGCCTATCAGATGGGCAACTTGCTGGCGGCGGTCACCGCTACGGCGCAGACCTGGCTGGCTCAGCGGCATGGTGGTGATTTCGCGTTCGCGATGTCGCTGTGGATGGTGCTGGTGGCCTTGTTGCTGGCTGTACTGCTATGGCTTGGGCCGGAGGCGCGTGGTGTGGGTTTTCGTCACGTGGAGTCATGACGCGCAGCTGGCGGTTTGTCGGCTGCTGCTAGAATCCACCGTTTGATCCCATCGACGAGACAGGCAATGAAGGCTGGCAAGGACAAGGTCATCGCGATCCACTACACGCTGACGGTGGACGGTGAAAAGGTTGAGAGCTCGCACGACCACGACGAGCAACTGTGGATCCTGCTGGGTCATGGCCAGCTGATACCGGGTCTGGAAACGGCGCTAGAAGGCCATGAAGCCGGCGATACGCTGACGGTGGATGTGGCCGCTGCCGATGGTTACGGCGAGCGCCAGGAAGGTCAGGTCCAGCGCATGTCGAAGAAGTATTTTCCGAACGCCAGCCGGCTCAAGTCGGGTATGGTCACCGTGCTGAAACTGAAGGACGGCGGCCAGCGCGCCGTGACGGTGCACAAGGTCGGCATGAGCGCGATCGATGTGGATCTGAACCACCCGATGGCCGGCAAGACCTTGCATTTCGACGTGGCCCTCGGCGAAGTGCGCGATGCCACCGAAGAGGAAATCCAGCACGGCCACGCGCATGCGCCGGGTGCCGATGCGCATTGAAAGTCCGTTTCAATGAAGTAAAACCACAACGGCGCCCACGGCGCCGTTGTTCGTTAGATCCTTCTCCCCTCTGAGGAGAAGGTTGGGATGAGGGGCCAATCTCGCCCGGTACTTGATTACCCTCAGTCCAGCAACCGCTTCCCATAAGCAAAATGGCCGCCCCAGTACGGCCCGTCGATATCGTCCAGTCGCACGGTGCCGCCACTGTTCGGCGCATGCACGAAACGGCCCTTGCCGACATATACGCCGACATGGCTGATCGCGCCGTCGATGTCGAAGAACACCAGATCGCCACTGGCCAGTTGGGTCATCCGGCGCACCTTTTGGCCGTCCATGACAGCCATGTCACGCGAAGTGCGCGGCAGCTCGATGCGGGCAGCAGTGCGATAGATGTAGTCGACCAGGCCGCTGCAGTCGAAGCCGCCAGCCGGAGTGTTGCCACCCCAGCGGTACGGCGTGCCGACCAACCCGATCGCGCGAAACAGGATGTCATTCGCCGCACCGGTGCTGGCGGCCGAAGGTGCGCGCGGCGGCAGATCGGCCAAGGCCGAGTGCGAGGTCGTGAAGGTGGGCTGGCGGCGATGCGGGCTGCTGGCGCAGGCGGCCAGCAGCAGAACCAGAGTAGCGAGCAACAGTTGGCGCGCAGCACGCGGAGGCCATGCTTTGGACGTGTATCGAGCTGCGGAGCCCCTACGCATGTGACAACCTCGACTTGAGTCGAGCCGAGGTTATCAAATCAATGACTTGGATGGAAGTTCTCAGGAGTTGGACGAGATATGCAGCACCCACGCACTGCAAGTGCTGCGAACGTCGATCAGGTCAGCGTATCGCCGCCTGGATAACGTGCTCGTTCAAGGTGTCGTTATTGGCATCGACGGTACGCAACCGGTATTCGCCCGGACGCAGATAGAGCGTGTTCCGCGCATCCTTTTGTAGGAAGAGGTAACGATCGGCGGTAACGGCATCGTCGGACTCTCCCGCGTAACGCGCCTCGACCAGGCAAGGGAATTTTGCCGCACAGAACTCAGTGTCGACAGGTACGGGTACGCGTTTTCCACCGAGGGCTAGCCAGTCAGGCCGATGTCCCTTATTGGCCGGCGGCAGCACGGCATGGTTCTCGCCATCAATGGAAAGTTGGAGCGGACCTTGCGAATAGCTGGAGGGCACGGAGTTGGCTGGAGGGAGAATGACGTTGAGGTCGTACAAGCCTGGTCTGGCGCTCCACGGGGTATGGTCGGAAGTCTGGACGAGCACGATGGCGTGCTCGGGGTGGAACGTGGAAATGATCCGATCGTAAGCGTCCACGGTGGGCTTCTGCGGAGCATCGCCGGGGCCTGCGCCACCGAATCGTGGCTGCACCCGTGGCAAAAGCGATTCGTACTTCCTTAGGGCATGCTGGAACTCGTAGTAGATATCTTTCTCGCTTTCGGGGTCTTCTTCCCGAATATCCGTCTGGTCGATCGAGAGCGGGGTGACTCCGCTGATTTCGCGCAGTTGCATCGCCATCGGCTTCACCTCGCCAAGCCTGCCGATTTGCTTGTCGATATGCGCATAGCCTGCGTGGATAAACAGCTTGGCCTTGGGATCCTTGGCGAGCACACGTTCGTACAGGTTTCTGGCTTGTCCATCTTCGCGATCCTGCGTTGTCCTGCCAGCAGAGTCGTATGGCACGACGACGTAGCCCAGTTTGATGGCCTGGCGCACGATATCGCCGTAAAGCGGCTCGTGGAGGTATTCGCTGCCGCTGGATCTGACCGGGTAGCCGCGCTTCATCAGCGAAGTGTCCCGTTCATCAAGGGCTTCCGCTGCGAAATATGTGAATCCCATGGCGCGCAAGCGCGGCAGCAGTGCCAGCGTCAGTTCGCGCGTATGCGCGTCGTGATGGGCCTCATTCACCATCACGATACGACGATCGCGGGCCAGTGCAGTGATGGTGTCCAGCGCATCTGCGGATTGCCAGGACGCTGCTTCGGGCAGAGCCAGCTTTTCAGGTGGGCGGCTGCGCAGCGGGAAATCGCGGACTGCCTCACTGTAGAGGCCTAATTCGTCCTCGCTGGAGGCCAACAGCTGTTGGGCTACCGCCTTGTCTGCTTCAGACAGCTCCGGCATGGCCTCGATGAAGTAACGATACCGGGGCAGTTCATGGGTTAGCGGCTGCAGGTCGGCGAACAGATCCCGCTGCACTTTTTGCGCGGCATGCGCCTCGACGCAGGTGGCCGCAAGCGCCAGCACGATCCACCTGATGGTAAACAAGCGCTGGCGCATGACCTGTACCCCATGCCTTAGATTTGGCGTAAGACTAGATTTGCTTGGGTTGCTGCGCAAGAGGTGCCGTGGATGGTTACAAAAACGGGTGGATGCTGCGCGCGATGGCGTGCTGGCTCCGGATATGGCGTGATTTACAGAATGTCCAGGCTCCTGGATTCCGGCAAACCTCCGAAGGTGTTTCGATGACATCCAACCCAGATCTGATCGTGCTCGGCGCCGGTTCCGGTGGCCTTGCGACCGCTTTTCGTGCGGCACAGCACGGCGCCAAAGTCGCCTTGCTCGATCCGGGAGCGCTGGGTGGTACCTGTGTGCATCGCGGCTGCGTGCCGAAGAAGGCGTTGTGGTTTGCCGCGCAGTGGGCACAGGCTCAACAGTTTGCCGTCGACGTGGGTTTTGCGTCGGGTCCGGGTCCGCTGGACTGGGAGCGCTTTCGTCAGGTGCGACAGCGCTATATCGATGCCATCGACCAAAGCTACGCGCGGCGCCTCAAGGACGAGGGTGTGCAGTTGATCCGTCAGGCGGGCCGTTTTATCGCGGCCGATACCATCGAACTGACCGATGGCAGCCAACTGCAGGCGGCGCAGATCGTGATCGCGACCGGCGCACGTCCGCGCACGCTGGCGTTGCCCGGTTTCGGGCTGGGCATGGTTTCCGATGATGTCTTTACGCTGCCGTCGTTGCCGCGTCGTTTGGCGATCGTGGGTGGCGGCTATGTAGCGACGGAGTTTGCCGGTTTGCTGCAGGCACTCGGCAGCGATGTGGAGGTGCTGGCACACGAGCGCCTGCTGGAGGGTTTCGATGCGGAATTGGTGCAGGCACTGCAGGAGTTGATGGAGGCGCAAGGCGTACGGGTCAATCTGCAAAGTGCCGTACGGGCGGCACATCGCGGGGCCGATGGCCTACGGCTCGATGATGCGGTGGCCGGTTCGCGTGGTCCCTATGATGCGGTGTTGTGGGCGGTCGGACGCGTGCCCAACAGCGGGGCGCTGGGGCTAGCTTCGATCGGCGTGGCAACCGACGAGCGCGGCCACGTGCTGACCGACGCCAGGCAGGATACCAGCGTGAAAGGTGTCCATGCGGTTGGCGACGTTACCGCTCGCAAGGCGCTGACGCCGGTAGCTGTTGCCGCCGGCCGGCGACTGGCGGATCGGTTGTTCGGCGGCCAACCGGGCGCGCAGCTGGATTACGAGAATATTCCCAGCGTGGTGTTTTCCAAGCCACCGCTGGGCATGGTCGGACTGACCGAAGAGGCTGCCCGGAAACAATATGGGGACGCGGTCATCGTCTATCGCACCCGGTTCGAGCCGATGCAGTGGGCATTGACCGGCATACATGGTCAGAGCCTGATGAAGCTGGTCTGCGTGGGCAACGATGAGCGCGTTGTCGGCATCCATGTGCTGGGCCCAGGTGCCGACGAAATGTTGCAAGGCTTTGCGGTGGCGCTGAAACTCGGCCTGCGCAAGTGCGACCTGGATGCGACGGTGGCGATCCATCCCAGTTCGGCCGAAGAACTCGTGCTGATGGGCTGAGTACAATGCTGTGCATGACAAACTTCACCTTGCAGCGCGGCCACGTGCCGCTGTTGATCAGCTTGCCGCACGACGGCAGCTTCATTCCCGACGACATCGCCGCACGGATGCATCCGGCGGCGCGCCGCTCACCGGATACCGACTGGCATGTGGGGCGGTTGTACGAGCCACTGGCACGGGCGCTGGGTGCCAGCGTGCTGAAGCCGTTGGCGTCGCGTTATGTGATCGACCTCAACCGACCCACCGATGGGCATGCCCTCTATCCGGGGCAGCGCGAAACGGGCTTGGTATCCACCATCGGGTTCGACGGTGATCCGCTGTATCAGGACGGTCGCGAGCCGGACAGCGCTGAAGTTCAACGGCGGGTAAACGAGTTCTGGCTGCCTTACCACCAAGCGTTGGCGAAAGAACTTGCGAGGCTATGTGCGGAACATGGTCGCGCGATATTGTGGGAAGGCCATTCCATCCGCAGCCGCGTGCCATTGCTGTTCGAAGGCCGATTGCCGGATTTCAACCTCGGCACAGCGGCCGGAGCGAGCTGCGGCGGCGCACTGCAGGCGCAGTTGCAAGCCTGCCTGGAATCGCAGTCACGCTTCAGTTACGCCGTCAACGGCCGCTTCAAAGGCGGTTACATCACCCGTTATTACGGCAATGCCGATACCCGTGTGCAGGCAGTGCAGCTGGAGCTGGTGCAGCTCAACTACATGGACGAAGCGAGCTTCGAATACGACACGGACAAGGCGCCGGCGGTGCAGGAATTGATCGGCCGGATGCTGCAAGTTTGTCTGAAATAAACGCAAATTATTGCGCGTTCAGGTATGTTTGAACGAAAGTCAAGATCCTGCGTACCCGGTACATAGACGGTCAGTTACCTCATTCAGCTTTGGTAACCCGTTTTCGCTGCATTGTCGGCTCGTCGCGCTACCCGTGTTGCCGGGTTCCGGCCGGGCTCGCGATACCCAATTTCCGAGGCTCAACATCATGATGCGTAAACTTCTGATTGCTTCCCTGCTTGTGGCGGGCGTTGCGCTTTCCGGTTCTGTATTGGCCCAGACGGCTGCTCCGAAGTCTGCCACCACGGCGCAGTCCGCTCCCGCTGCAGAGGCTGCTCCTGCGGCTGAGCCCGCTTCGGCGTCGACCGCCGCGGCACCCAAGGCTCACACCAAGAAGCATCACAAGCACCACAAGGCTGCCGCTCCGGCGTCATCCAGCACGGCTGGCTGATAGTCGATCCGATGATGGTGTGAATCGAAACCCTGCCGGTGCAGACCGGCGGGGTTTTCATGCGTGCCGCGGTAGCTCGCAGTGCGGAGCGCTCAGCGAGCGGATGGCGGCAATACCGCGATGCATTTCAGCTCGATCGCGATCGGGGTTGGCAGGGCGCTGATGCCCAGCGTGGTGCGGCACGCGTCCACGCCCGTGAAGTACTCCGCGTACAGCCGGTTGTAGGCGGCGAAGTCGCGCTGCATGTCGGTCAGGAACACGGTGACGTCGACCAGATCGGTCCATGCGGCGCCGCTGGCTTCCAGTACGGCGCGCACGTTGGCAAACACCTGCCGGCACTGCGCCTCGATGTCATAGTCGATCACTCGGCCGTCCGCATCGTGCACGTTGCCGGGAATCGCGTTGCTGCCAGGCTGGCGCGGGCCGACACCGGACAGAAACAGCAGATCACCGACGCGCCGCGCATGCGGATAGGCGCCGACGGGTGCGGGTGCCTTGTCGGTGCGGATAATGCCGCTCATCGCTGCTGCGCGGCCGGCAGCCGCATCAGTCGCTGCAAGGCATTTTCGTACGCCGGCTGCAGCGCGGCGCGCGAGTCGACGTGCATGTTCAGGTCGTTCATGTGGCCATTGTCGAGGCTGTAGCACCACGCGTGCACGGAGAGCTTCTGGCCGCGTTCCCACGCATCCATCACCATCGTGGTGCGGCAGGTATTGGTCACCTGTTCGATGGCATTGAGTTCACACAGCCGCGCGTTGCGCAACGCCATCACATCCAGCGTAGCGAGCATCGAGGAGTGTTTCTCCGCTACGTCGCCGACATGTCGCAGCCAGTTGTCGACCAAGCCGAGGCGGCGCTCGTCCAGCACCGCCTGGATGCCGCCGCAGCCGTAATGGCCGACGATGATGATGTGCTCGACCTTGAGTATGTCCACCGCAAACTGGATCGTGCTGAGGCAGTTGAGGTCGCTGTGTGCAACCACGTTGGCCACGTTGCGTTGCACGAAGATCTCGCCCGGTGGCAGGTCGACGATCTGGGTCGCCGGCACGCGTGAATCGGAACAGCCGATCCACAGATACTTCGGTGATTGCTGCTTCGCCAGGTACTCGAAGAAGTGCGGATCTTCCGCGTGTCTGGCGGCGGACCAGCGGCGGTTGCCGTCTAGCAGGTCTTGCAGGGGGCTTGTCAAATTAAGGTACTCATCAAATGTGGCTTGCGTCGCGGGTTTGATCAAAAAAGGTTTGATTAATAGCGGATGCAGATGTTTTTCGACTCGGTGAAGAAGTGCAGTGCATCCTCGCCACCTTCGCGGCCGAGCCCTGACTGCTTGGCTCCTCCGAACGGCGTGCGCAAGTCACGTAACAGCCAGCAATTGATCCACACGATGCCGAACTCGAGCTGGCCGGCGAACCGGTGGGCGCGGGAGAGATCCTGCGTCCACAGCGAGGCGGCGAGACCATACTTGCTGTCGTTGGCGATCGCCAGCGCCTCGGCGTCGTCCTCGAACGGTATCAGGCTGACCACCGGGCCGAAGATTTCCTGCTGGTTGGTCTGCGCCGCAGACGGCAGGCCTTCGATCACCGTCGGCGCGATGAACCAGCCATCGGCGCAGCGGCCGGACATGTGGATCGACTCGCCGCCGCACAATATGCGACCGCCGTCGGCACGGGCGTGTTCGATGCAGCCGAGCACCTTGTCGTAATGGGCTTGGGAAACCATCGCCCCGAGGTCGCTGTCCGCCTCATCCGGGTCGCCAACGCGCAGCGCCTGCACCCGCGCAAGATAACATTCGCGGAAGGTCTCGTAGATCGAACGCTGCACCAGCAGGCGTGAGCCGCACAGGCAGATCTCGCCCTGATTGGCGAAGCCCGAGCGCACGATGGTGTCCAGATGCGCCTCGGAAAGATCGGCATCGGCAAACACGATGGCCGGATTCTTGCCGCCCATTTCCAGCGACACTTTCTTGAACTGTGGCGCGGCCGACTGGGCGATCTGCGCGCCGGTAACTGTGCTGCCGGTGAACGAGATCGCCCGCACCGCCGGATGCTCCACGATCGCCTGGCCGACGCTGGGCCCGCGGCCCAGCACGATGTTCAGTACGCCGGGCGGAAATCCGGCTTCGATGCTCAGCTCGCCGAGCAGCGCCGCGGTGCAGGGGGTGACTTCGGACGGCTTGGCTACCACCGTGTTGCCGGCAGCCAGCGCGGGGGCGATTTTCCAAGTGAAAAGGTATAGCGGCAAATTCCACGGGCTGATGCAGCCGACTACGCCGAGAGGCTGGCGCAAGGTGTAATTGATCGCGCCGGTACCGGCCGTGCCGGTTTCCATGGCGTGCGACTCGCTGCCCCAGCTCATGATCGCCGCCGCGAAATAGCGCAGGTTGCTGATCGCACGCGGGATGTCGAGCCGGCGCGCGAGGCTCAACGGCTTGCCGTTGTCGCGCGACTCCAGCGCCGCGAATTCTTCCAGCCTCGCTTCGATCAAGTCGGCCAATCGCTGCAACAGATGCGCACGTTGTTCAATTGGAGTGTTCGCCCAACCGGCGGCGGCGCGGCTGGCGGCAGCGACAGCGGCATCGACGTCGACCGAGCCGGAATCCGGGCAATGCGCGAACACCATGGCGGTAGCCGGCTCATGCACATCCAGCCATGCATCTTGGTGTGGCGCCAGCAGGCGACCGTCGATCAGATTGGCTAGGCGCACGGTAGGCATCTGCGCAAGCTTAAAACCAGCGTGCCGCAAATGCACCGGACGCCGGCGTATGCCCGGCTCAACTCAAGGCACGCGTACGGCCGCCATCCACCGCGATGCTGACGCCATTGACGTAAGCGGCAGCGGGTGTGCACAGGAATGCGATTACTGCGGCGATTTCGCTGGCTTCGCCGAAGCGACGGGACGGAATCGTGGCGATCAGGTCCTTTGCGACCTCGTCTTCGGTTTGACCGCTGGCTGCAGCTTTGGCGGCCAGCAATCCATCGAGGCGGCCGGTTCGGGTATAGCCGGGCAACACGTTATTGACCGTGATGCCGTCGGCAGCCAGCTCGCTGGACAGCGTCTTGGCCCAGCCGGCAACGGCGGCGCGCACGGTGTTTGAAACGCCCAGCCCCACGATTGGTTCCTTCACCGACGTGGAGATCACGTTGACGATGCGGCCGTACCCACTGGCGCGCATGCCTGGCAGCAGTGCTTGCAGCAACGTCTGGCCGGCCAGCAAGTGCTGGCGAAATGCGGTTTCGAACGCAGTCGGCGTAGCGGCATGTGCCGGGCCGCCTGGCGGTCCACCGCTGTTGTTGATCAGGATATGCACCGCTTCGTTGGCGGCGATCTCGCTGGCGGTCGCCTGCAGACTGGCAGTGTCCAGCATGTCGACGCTGCGCCAGTCGTGTCGCTGCCCGGGATGTCCGCCCGGCAGGCTTTTGGCGACGGTCTTGAGTGCATCCGCCGAACGCGCCAGCAAGGTGACGCTGGCGCCCAGTTCGGCCAGTTCGATCGCACTGGCACGACCGATACCTTGCGAGGCGCCGCAGACCAAGGCATGCCGTCCACTCAGATCCAGTTGCATGCGGGCTCTCCGTTCGGTTTTGTCAGTGCAGCAGCAGGCGCATCGCCAGCGCCGCGAACCAGCACAGCCAGCCCAGCCACGGGCTGAAACGCCAGACCTGGCGCCAGCGGTCGATGGCGGTGTCGTCCAGCGCCGGCAGTGCCGGAGAGCGAAGCACGTGTTGCATGCGGATCCAGGTTCGGAACGCCGAAGTCTTGCCGTTTTCCGGTTCGGCGATGATCTGCCAGTGCTGGGGGTAGCGTTTGCGCAGCAAGGCGGCAAGCCGGAACTGGGCCAGATACGACAGCAGGAGCAGGCCGACGCCGCCGATCAGCAAGGCCAGATACAAGATGATCATGGCGAGCTGGCGTGGTTGGTCTTGCTGCCGCCGTTGTTGCTGCTATTGATCCAGGGCAGCGGCAGCGCGGTACGCAAGGTGTTGAGCACGCCGTCGCCTTTTTCCGCCTTCTTGCAGATCGCGTTGTCGATGGTTTTTTTGTAGGTCTTGTTCATCATGCCGACCCACAACGAGCCATCCGGACCGTGCGGGATGCTGAAGCTGCCGGTGGGGTTCATTTTCAGCGTCGCCGTGGTGGTCGGGATGGATGCGGGCGACTGCTCCCAATAGGTCTTGCCCGACTGCTGGTCGGCCGAGCTGTAGACCAGCAGATAGCGCGCCTGCGGTTCGTCGACACTGACGCTGCCGAAGGCGCCGGTGGTTTCGTCGCTCCAGCCCATGTGCTCGCACAGGCCGATGTCCACCGAGCGGATCGGCTGGAAGCCCTCATCCAGCAGCACGACCGTAGGCGCGAACAGATAGCTGGCGTGCAGCCAGCGGCCATTCAATTCGGATTTCATGGCTACCTGGTACGGCAGCTTCACGTCGGCCGGTAGACGGAAAGCGAGGAAGTAGCTGTGCGTGCCATTGAGGTTGGCGACCATGCTGCTGCTGCCCAGGGTGAATTTTTCGGGCTGCCACGGCAGCATGCTGCGATAGGAAAAGTCGGCGAAGCTGCTGCAGCACGGCGTGGCCTGCAACAGCTGCTGCTGAGCCAGCTTCAGCGCATCGCCGGTGTTTTCCGAAGGTGGCCGCAGATTGGGCGGGATCAGCACCTTGGCGGTGTGACAGCCAGCCAGCAGAACGGCGAGGACCAGAGCGGCAACGGTGGCAGGGAAGCGATGCGGCATGACAGGCAGGATACTCAGAATTCGGCCGTACCGGCCGCGCGTGGGTAGGGGATGGCGTCGCGAATATTGGCCAGACCGCAGATATAGACCAGCAGGCGCTCGAAGCCAAGACCGAAACCGGCATGCGGCACCGTGCCATAGCGGCGCAGGTCACGGTACCAGCCATAGGTGGCAGGATCGAGACCGAACTGGATCATGCGGCGGTCGAGGTAGTCCAGCCGCTCCTCGCGCTGGCTGCCGCCGATGATCTCGCCGATGCCGGGTGCCAGCACGTCCATCGCCGCGACAGTCTTTTCGTCATCGTTCAAGCGCATGTAGAACGCCTTGATCGCCTCGGGATAGTTCATTACGACAACCGGACGGCCGATATGTTTCTCGGCCAGGTAACGTTCGTGCTCGGTCTGCAGGTCGATGCCCCAGGCGACCGGGTACTCGAATTTCTGGCCGCAGTTCTTCAGGATATCGATCGCGTCGGTGTAGTCGATGCGTTCGAATGGCTTGGCGATGAAGGCCTCCATCCGGCTGATCGCGTCCGGCTGCACGCGTTCGGCGAAGAACGCCATGTCGTCGGCGCGCTCGTCCAGCACCGCCTTGAAGATCGCCTTCAGGAACGCCTCGGCGCAATCGGCGTCCGCGGTGAGGTCGGCGAACGCGATCTCGGGCTCGACCATCCAGAATTCGGCCAGGTGGCGTGGCGTGTTGGAATTTTCGGCACGAAAGGTCGGGCCGAAGGTGTAGACCTTGCTCATCGCCAGGCAATACGCCTCGACATTGAGCTGGCCGGACACGGTGAGGAATGCCTCGCGGCCGAAGAAGTCCTTGCGGAAATCGATCTTGCCGTCAGGCAGGCGCGGCAGGTTGGCCAGGTCCAGCGTGGACAGCCGGAACATGTCGCCTGCGCCCTCGGCATCGGAGGTGGTGATGATCGGGGTGTTGATCCAGAAGAAGCCCTGTTCGGTGAGGTGGCGATGGATCGCCGTCATCATGGTGTGGCGCACGCGGGTGACCGCGCCGAACAGGTTGGTACGCGGGCGCAGGTGAGCGACCTCGCGCAAGAACTCCATGGTGTGCGGCTTGGGCTGGATCGGGTAGGTCAGCGGGTCGTCGACGAAGCCGGTGACCTCGACCGACTCGGCCTGCACTTCGAAGCGCTGGCCCTTGCCTTGCGAGGGCACCAAGGTGCCGGTAACGATCAGGCCGGCGCCAGTGGTCAGGCGCTTGACCTCGCTCTCGTAGTTGGACACCAGGTCGGTGACTACCGCCTGGATCGCATCGAAGCAGGATCCGTCGGTCACGTTCACGAACGACAGGCCGCCCTTGGACTCGCGGATGGTCCTCACCCAGCCGCGTACGGTCACCGTGCTGCCGGCTTCGAGCTTGCCGGAGAGAGCCTGCTTCACACTGACCACGGCCATCGTTGAAACTCCTGCTGATGCGCCGCATATCGGCGCGTAAGGGATGAATGGCGTGCGCGCGCGGCGCGCAAGGCCAAAACCGGCATGATAATGTAGCCGTTGCCCACGCTGCGACTTTCCGGGCTCCTGCCATGCAGTTTTATCGAGGTTGGACGAGCTCCATGACCATCACCATCACTCCCGCTGCCAACGAACGCATGCGCCATTTTCTGGCAGGCACGCCGACGGCGGCTGGCGTGCGTTTCGGCGTCAAGCGCACCGGCTGTTCCGGGTTTGCGTATGTGGTGGATCTGGCCGAGTCGATCGGCGAGGGCGACCAAGTGGTCGACGTGGACGGGCTGCCGTTGATCGTCAACGACAAGAGCCTGGCGCTGGTCGAAGGCACCGTGATCGACTTTCAGCGCCAGGGCCTCAACGCCAGTTTCGTCTTCCATAACCCGAATGCCACCGGCGAATGCGGTTGCGGCGAGAGCTTTACCGTCAGCTGACCGGGCGTGCGCCTTGCAGGTCATGATTTTTCAATGACTTGCGCGATCATTCGCCGACACCGTACAATTCCGCTTCTGTCCGCGCCCGTTTGGGTGCCGGCAGGACACTTGCCTCACCGCAACGGCGGGAGGCTGCGAGGCCGCAAGGCCGCATCCACAAGGAGTCAAACCACAATGACCCTGCGTCATTACGAAGTTGTGTTCATGGTCCATCCTGACCAGAGCGAGCAGGTTCCGGCCATGCTCGAGCGCTACAAGGCGCTGATCGAGACCGACGGCGGCAAGATCCACCGCCTGGAAGATTGGGGCCGCCGCCAGCTGGCTTATCCGATCGTGAACCTGGCCAAGGCACATTACGTGCTGCTCAACATCGAAGTGAGCCAGAACGCGCTGAACGAGCTGGAGTCGGGTTTCCGCTTCAACGATGCCGTGCTGCGCCATCTGGTCGTGCGTCGCGACGAGGCCGATACCGAGCCGTCCTTCATCCTGAAGTCGAAGGAAAAGGACGATGCCAAGTCCACCCGTCGCCGCGATGACGACGATGGCGAAGGCGAGGGCCGCCCGCGTGGGCGTGACCGCGACGACAACGATCGCGACAGCGACGACTGATTAGGAATCCAGACCATGTCCAAGTTTTTCCGCCGCCGCAAGTTCTGCCGCTTCACCGCCGAAGACGTGAAGGAAATCGACTACAAGGATCTCAACACCTTGCGTCAGTACGTCACCGAGAACGGCAAGATCGTGCCGAGCCGCATCACCGGTACCAAGGCGCGCTATCAGCGTCAGCTGGCCACCGCGATCAAGCGCGCACGCTTCCTCTCGCTGCTGCCGTACACCGACAACCACGACGTCTGATCAAAAACCGGGAATCGGAATACGGAAATCGGGAATCGCAGGGGCGTTTGGCCTCAGCGGTCCCCGATTCGCGATTTCCAGTTCTCTGTCCTTCGGACAGCCACACCTGGCTGCGTCGGGCTCCACCGGCGCTAACGAAAAGGAACCATCATGGAACTCATTCTTCTGCAGAAAGTCCGCAACCTCGGCACGCTCGGTGACAAGGTCACCGTGAAGCCGGGTTACGGCCGCAATTTCCTCCTGCCGCAGGGCAAGGCCGTGCGCGTCAATGCCGCCAATCTGGCCGCATTCGAGCAGCGTCGCGCCGAGTACGAAGCGAAAGCCAGCACCATGCTGACCGATGCCGAAGCCCGCAAGGCCAAACTGGCCGACGCTTCGGTGACGATCTCCGCGCATGCCAGTGCGGAAGGCAAGCTGTTCGGTTCGGTCGGCCCGCGCGATATCGCCGAGGCACTGGCCGCAGCCGGTCATACCGTCAACAAGGGTGAAGTGATCCTGGGCGAAGGCCCGCTTCGCAACACCGGCGAGTACGACGTGGTGGTGAGCCTGCACGCCGACGTGCAGACCACGGTTAAGGTGATCGTGGTCGGCGACAAGTAAGCGGACACTCCGTCATCCATTGACGGAACAAACGGGCGCCTCATGGCGCCCTTTTGTTTTTTTACGCTCCCGGCGACCGGGCGGCTTTATACCCGGCAAAACACAGCTTATCCACAGAGTTATTGTCTCGACGGGTGAGACGACGTCGCGCATGATGATGCAGGTGTGACTACCTGGATTGTCAGCGCATCGCCTGCTGGTCGTGGAGCCATTTTCTTGAGGTAAGTCGATGTCCTTCGTGCCCGAACGCAAACCCTCATCGCCGGCCATCGAGGCGCTACGCATCCCGCCGCATTCCATCGATGCCGAACAAGCGGTCCTTGGCGGCCTGATGCTGGCGCCGGATGCGTTGGACAAGGTGGCCGACCGGCTGGCCGAGCAGGACTTCTATCGCAAGGATCATCGGCTGATCTGGCGAGCGATCAACGAGCTGGCCAACAAGGGCATGCCGTGCGACGCGGTGACCCTGGGCGACTGGTTCGAGAGCAACGGGCTGGCCGAGATGGTCGGTGGCGCAGGTTACCTGATCGAGCTGGCCAACAGCACGCCCAGCGCCGCCAACATTGCGGCCTATGCCGAAATCGTGCGCGAGAAGTCGGTGATGCGTCAGCTGATCGACGCCGGCACCTCGATCACCGAGGACGGCTACCGGCCCGACGGCAAGAGCGTGCAGGAGGTGCTGGAAAACGCCGAGCAGCGCGTGTTCCACATCGCCGAATCCGGAGCGCGTGGCAAGAAGGATTCCGTGTCGATGCGCGAGGCGGTGAAGGATGCGTTCCGCCTGCTCACCGAGCGTTACGAGAATCGCGGCCAGCTTACCGGTGTCAGCACCGGCTTCAACGATCTGGACAGCCTCACCTCCGGCCTGCAACCGTCGGATCTGATCATCGTGGCGGCGCGTCCGTCGATGGGCAAGACTGCGTTTGCGCTGAACATCGCCGAGACCGCCGCGTTGGGCGGCAGGAAGGCGGTGGTGGTGTTTTCGATGGAAATGTCCTCCTCGCAGCTGGCATTCCGCCTGATCTCCTCGGTCGGCCGCATCCACCAGCAACACCTGCGCAACGGCACGCTGGAAGAGGAAGACTGGCCGCGTGTCTCCAACGCCATTGCGCTGCTGTCCGACGCCAAGATCTTCATCGATGACACGCCCAGCCTGTCGCCGGTGGAGATGCGTTCGCGGGCGCGTCGCTTGCACCGCGAGCACGGTGGCCTGGGCTTGATCGTGATCGACTATCTCCAGCTGATGCAGGTGCCCGGCAACAAGGAGAATCGCGCCACCGAAATTTCAGAAATTTCGCGTTCACTCAAAGGCCTCGCCAAGGAGTTGAACGTGCCGGTGATCGCCCTGTCGCAGTTGAATCGCTCGTTGGAGCAGCGCGCCGACAAGCGTCCGATGATGTCCGACCTGCGCGAGTCCGGCGCGATCGAGCAGGACGCCGACGTGATCATGTTCATCTACCGCGACGAGTACTACAACAAGGAATCGGCCGACAAGGGCATCGCCGAAATCATCATCGGCAAGCAGCGCAACGGTCCCACCGATACCTGCAAGCTGACCTTCCTCGGTCACTACACCAAGTTCGTGAACTACGCGCCGGATTCGTTCGTCGGGTCGTTCGACTGATCCCGGACTCCTGTCTGCCATGAGCCGCACCACCGTCGCCACCATCCATCTCGGCGCATTGCGCCACAACCTGGCGCGGCTGAAGGCGCTGGCTGCGCCGGCGAAAGTGATGGCGGTGGTCAAGGCCGATGCGTACGGCCACGGACTGGAGCGGGTCGCCCGCGCGCTGAACGGCGAAGCCGAGGCGTTCGCCGTGGCGGCGCTGGGCGACGGCCTGCGGCTGCGCGCGGCGGGGCACCAGCAACGCATCGTGGTGCTGTCCGGCCCCGACAACGCCCGTGACATCGCCGAAATGCAGCGACTGCAGCTGGACGCGGCGATCCACCATGAGGCACAGCTGCAGTGGCTGACGCAGGCCGAGCCGGTGCGCGGAAGGCTGCGCGTCTGGCTGAAAATCGACAGTGGCATGCATCGGCTCGGCTTCGCGCCGGAGCGCGTGGCCGATGTGCATGCACGACTCGCCGCGATGCCCGGCATCGATCCCGAGATCGGCCTGCTCACCCACTTCTCCGATTCCGAAATGTTCGACGGCCAACAGACGCCGGCGCAGATCGCCTGCTTCAACGAGGCGACAAGGATGTTCCGGGGGCCGCGCTCGCTGTCCAATTCCGCCGCAGTGCTCGGTTGGCCCGACGCGCGCGGCGACTGGGTGCGCGCCGGCGGCCTGCTGTACGGCTTGTCGGTGGTCGACGGCAAGACTGGCGCCGATTTCGGCTTTCGTCCCGCGATGACGCTGAGCACGCGCCTTATCGCGATCAATCCGATCAAACGCGGTGAACGCATCGGCTACAACGGCACCTGGATGTGTCCCGAAGACATGCCGGTCGGCGTTGCCGCCGTCGGTTACGGCGACGGCTATCCGCGCAGCGCGATGGTCGGTACACCGGTGCTGGTTGGCGATCAGCGCGTGCCGCTGATCGGCCGCGTCTCGATGGACTTGATCACCCTGGACCTGCGCGAGGCGCCGGCCGCGAAAATCGGTGACCGCGTGCTGTTATGGGGAGCGGAGTTGCCGGTCGAACTGATCGCCGCGCAATCCGGCACGATCTCCTACGATCTCACCTGCGGCATGACGCGCCGGGTGCTGTTCGTCGAAGACGAAGATTGATAGGCAAGGCGTGGAAGACGAAAGCTGACAGCGTTCTGAGTGGGTGCGTCTCGCCGTATGCGATGGCCGCAGGCTAAGCTCAGCGTCATCGTATCCAGCCGGGAACCCGCATGGCTAAAGCCAAGACCGCCTACGTCTGCACCGAGTGCGGCGCCGAGCACAACAAGTGGCAAGGGCAGTGCGTCGAATGCGGGGTGTGGAACACCTTGAGCGCCATCGTGCTGACGCCGGCGTCGACCGCCGCGTCGTCCGTGGGCGCGCAGCGTTCCAGCTACGCGGGCAACGCCGCCGGTGTGGCGCGCATCACGCCGCTGACCGAAGTGGCGTTGACCACCGAGGCGCGCACGCTGACCGGCATCGGCGAGCTGGATCGGGTACTCGGCGGTGGACTGGTTCAGGGTTCGGTGGTGCTGATCGGCGGCGATCCCGGCATCGGCAAGTCGACCTTGCTGCTGCAGATGCTGGGCACGCTGGGTGCGCACCTGCCCAGTGTGTATGTCACCGGCGAGGAGTCGCTGTCGCAGGTGGCGTCGCGAGCGCAGCGGCTGGGCTTGCCTCTGGAGCCGCTGCAGGCGCTGGCGGAGACCTGCATCGAGCGCATTCTCGAACAGGCGATGGCGTCGCGACCGCGCGTGCTGGTGATCGATTCGATCCAGACCATATGGACCGAGTTGCTCGCCGCGGCGCCGGGCTCGGTGAGCCAGGTGCGCGAATCCGCCGCCAAGCTCACCCGTTTCGCGAAGGAAACCGGCACCTCGGTATTCCTGGTCGGCCACGTCACCAAGGAGGGCGGCATCGCCGGTCCGCGCGTGCTCGAGCACATGGTCGACGCCGTGCTGTATTTCGAGGGTGAGTCCGGCAGCCGTTTCCGCATCCTTCGTGCGTTCAAGAACCGCTTCGGCGCAGTGAACGAACTAGGTGTGTTCGCGATGTCCGACAAAGGTCTGCGCGAGGTGCCGAATCCGTCGGCGATCTTCCTGTCTTCGCACAATGGTCCGACCTCGGGCAGCGCGGTGATGGTGACGCGCGAAGGCACCCGGCCGCTGCTGGTCGAAGTGCAGGCGCTGGTGGATCAGTCTTCCTTGGGCAATCCGCGCCGCGTCACGCTGGGACTGGAACAGAATCGGCTGGCCATGCTGCTGGCCGTGCTGCATCGGCACGGCGGCGTGGCGGCGTACGACCAGGATGTGTTCGTCAATGTGGTCGGCGGCATTCGCGTGCAGGAGACGGCAGTCGATCTTCCGGTGCTGCTGGCCGTATTGTCGTCGTTGCGCGACCGACCCTTGCCGGAACACACCGTCGCGTTCGGCGAGGTCGGCCTGTCCGGCGAGATCCGCCCGGTGCCGAATGGCGAGGAGCGTCTGAAGGAGGCTGCACATCATGGCTTCCGCCGCGCGATCGTGCCGAAGGCGAATGCGCCGAAGAAAGGCAGAGTCGGCGAGATGGAAGTGATCGGTGTGGAGCGGCTGGCGGAAGCGATCGACGCCTGTCGCTGAGTGCTTCGAGAGCGACCTGGCGCGATCAGGTCAGCGGGCGATGCAGAATCAACTCCAGCACGAACTTCGAGCCGAAGAAGGCCAGCACCAGGGCGCCCATTCCGATCAGCGTGAGGTTGACCGCGCGCTGGCCGCGCCAGCCGCGGCGCCAGCGGCCGTAGAGCAGAACGCCGAATACCAGCCATGCCACGATCGACAGTATCGTCTTGTGCGCCAGGTGCTGGCCGAACAGGTTGTCGACGAACAGCGCACCGGTGAGCAAGGTCAGCGTCAACAATACGAAGCCCGCACTGATCAGGCGGAACAGCAAGGTCTCGGTCAGCGTCAGCGGCGGCCAGGCACGCAGCCACGGACCGAACTGGCGATGGCGCAAGGCGCGTTCCTGCACGGCGAGCAGAATCGCCAGTGCGGTCGCGATCGACAGCACGCTGAACGCAATCAGCGCCACGGTGACATGCAGCTTGATGTGCCAGTCCATAGCGAGTGGCAGCGTGGGTGGCGCCAGGAAGCTGTCCACCGCGATCAGCAGGGCCGTCAGCGGAAATACGATGACGCCGAGTGCGGCGACCGGACGCGAGAGGTTCACCAGCAAGGTCAGCGCCGACACCACGAAGGCGACCAGCGACAGCGCGGCGAAGAAGTGCAGATCCAGCGCGCCCCGGTGCATGCCCAGGAGGATGCCGGCGTGTATCAGCACGGCGCCGCCGGCCAGGCATAGCGCCAGACGGTTCAGCGGCTGGCCGCCACTCAGCAGCGGCCGGGCCAGTCCACCCGCGGCGGCGAGATAAAGCACGATGGCGAGCAGGGCGAGGACGTGAATGACCATAGCCACGAAGTGTCGCACACGGTCCCGGAAGAGTGCAGCGAAGACAACGGGAGCGAGGTGCTTGCGGTATTTAGACGGTTGCCTAATTATCTGCGCATGCCCCAGCGACGATCCATTCGATGAAGCAGCAGGAAGTCTTCAGAGCCATGGCCGATCCGACCCGCCGCGCGATCCTCAAGCGGCTGCAAGGCGGGGCGTTGAGTGCCGGCGAGATCGGTTCGGCGTTCGACATGACCGCTGCCTCGCTGTCGCACCATTTTGCCGTGCTCAAGCAGGCTGATCTGGTGCGTACCGAGCGGCGCGGCCAGTACATTGTCTATTCGCTCAACAGCACGTCGTTCGAGGATCTGGCGCGGATGGTGTTCGACCTGTTTCCGCTCAAGGAAAATCCACCCAAGGGGAGTTCCGGAGGCAAACGCTGATGTTCACCCGCACCTCCATTGTGTCGGCTGTGTTCTTTCTGATCGCGGTGGCGGCCGCGCTGTGGTTGTACTCGCAGATGCCGGCTCGGGTGCCGGTGCAATGGGATCGGCTGAGTCATGTCAGCCGCACCGTGCCGCGCTTCTGGGGCGCGGCATCTCCCGCGCTGATGGTTCTGGTGCTGGGCGTATTCACGCACTTGCCGCCGCTGATCTTGCCGCGCTTGTTCAACAGCGCGCTGTTCGCGCAGGTCTACGACATCGTGATGCTGACAAGTCAGGGCGTGATGTTGGTGGCCGGCCTCTCCGTACTGTTGGTCGATGCCGGTTATCCATTGTCGCTGCCGACCATCACGATGCTGGCGGTAGGCGTGTCGCTGGTGGTGCTGGGGAACTACCTGGGCAGGTTGCGCATGAATTTCTTCATCGGCTTTCGCACGCCGTGGACGCTGGCCGGCGACGCGGTATGGGAACGCACGCACCGGCTGGGTGGCTGGCTGTTCATGCTGGCTGGCCTGACGATGGTGATCGGCGCGCTGATCGGTGCGCCGGCCTGGCTTGTTCCGGCCGGGATAGTGGCGGCCGCGCTGATTCCCTGCGTGTATTCGTTCTGGATCTATCGCCGGCTGGGCAAGGTTGCCTGATCCCGTGGGGCGCACCGGCGCGGCCGTTGGATGAGCCTTTTCTGAGGCGGCTGGCCGGTCCGGTATATTCGGTCTGGTATATTTAGCGGCTAGCCCCAAGTCGTGTCGTCGATCATGTTCGAGTCGCTCAGCCAACGCCTTTCCATTACCGTCAATCGTCTGCGCGGCCGCGGCCGGCTGACCGAAGAGAACATCCGCGAATCGTTGCGCGAGGTGCGCATTGCGTTGCTGGAGGCGGATGTTGCCTTGCCGGTAGTGCAGGCGCTGATCCAGCGCATCAAGGTGCGTGCGGTCGGCCAGGATGTGCTGAAGAGTCTGTCGCCGGGCCAGGCGCTGATCAAAGTGGTCAGCGATGAGCTGACCACGGTGATGGGTGTCGCCAACACGGAGCTGAATCTGGCCCAGCAGCCGCCGGCCGTGGTGCTGATGGCCGGCCTGCAAGGTGCCGGCAAGACCACCACGGTGGCCAAGCTGGCGCGGCTGTTGACCGAGCGCAAGAAGAAAAAGGTAATGGTGGTCAGCTGCGACGTCTATCGTCCGGCAGCGATCGAGCAGCTGCGTACCCTGGCCGAGCAGGTCGGCGTGAAGTTTTTCCCGTCCGAGGCGGGCCAGGACCCGGTCGCCATCGCCAAGGCCGCGGTCGCGGCAGCCCGCAGGGAAGTGATCGACGTGCTGATCGTCGACACCGCCGGTCGCCTGCACGTGGACGAGGCGATGATGGCCGAAATCAAGGCGTTGCACGCCGCGGTCACGCCGATCGAGACGTTGTTCGTGGTCGACTCGATGACCGGCCAGGATGCGGCCAACACCGCCAAGGCGTTCAGCGAAGCCCTGCCGCTGACCGGCGTGATCCTGACCAAGACCGATGGCGACGCCCGTGGCGGTGCGGCGCTGTCGGTGCGTTATGTGACCGGCCGGCCGATCAAGTTTCTCGGCGCCGGCGAGAAGACCGACGCACTGGAGCCGTTCCACCCGGATCGCCTTGCACAGCGCATCCTCGGCATGGGCGACGTGCTGTCGCTGGTCGAGGAGGTTGAACGCAAGGTCGATCAGGAGAAGGCGCAGAAACTTGCCCAGAAGGTGATGAAGGGCAAGCGCTTCGACCTGAACGACATGAAGGATCAGCTGGAGCAGATGAGCAATATGGGCGGACTGGCCGGCTTGATGGACAAGCTGCCCGGCGTGTCCAACCTGCCGGACAGCGTCAAATCCAAGGTCGACGACGGCGAGATGAAGCGGATGGTGGCCATCATCAGTTCCATGACCAAGAAGGAACGCCGCCATCCCGATCTGTTGAACGGCTCGCGCCGCGCCCGCGTGGCGCGCGGTTCAGGCACCCAGCCGTCCGACGTCAACCGCCTGCTCAAGCAGTACATGCAGATGGAAAAGATGATGTCCAAGCTGTCCAAGGGCGGCAGCAAGGGCCTGATGCGACAGATGCGGGGCGCCATGAAGGGCATGGGCGGCATGGGCGGCGGGCTTCCGCCGATGCGCTGAGAGCGAGGAACTCACTTCTCGCCCTTCAGGCCTTCCCTTTTCCCCGTTTTCCATTAAAATGCCCCGTTTACCGCGCACGTCTCTCGTGTGCCTGCCGCTGATTCGGCAATTCTGGAGTTTTACCATGGTCAAGATTCGTCTTTCGCGCGGTGGCGCCAAGGGCCGCCCGTTCTACCACGTCGTCGTGACCGATCAGCGCAGCAAGCGCGACGGCCGCAACATCGAGAACGTCGGCTATTACAATCCGGTCGCGTCGGGCAAGGACAAGCGCCTTGAGCTGAACGTCGAGCGCGTCAAGGAGTGGGTGGGCAAAGGCGCTCAGCTGACCGACAAGGTCGCCGCGCTGGTGAAGGAAGCCGGCAAGCTGCAGGCTGCCTGAGTATGACTGCAGCCGGTCGGCGCGTCCTGATCGGGCGCATCGTCGGGTTGTACGGTGTGCAGGGCTGGCTCAAGATCGAATCCTGGGCTGAGCCGCGCATGCGGATCTTCGACTACCAGCCGTGGCTGCTCAGCGCAGCGCCAGGTGTGGAGACGCAGATCTCGGGAGCGAAGGGTCGCTCGCAGGGCAAGGGCATGGTGGCCCAGCTGCCCGGCGTGGACGATCGGGAACAGGCAGCGGCGTTGATCGGCCATGACATCTATGTCACCCGTGAGCAGTTGCCGCCTCCCGCGAAGGATGAGTATTACTGGGTCGATCTCGAGGGACTCGAGGTTGTCACCACGGAAGACGTGAAGCTGGGGCGGGTCAGTCACCTGTTCGCCACCGGTGCCAACGACGTCGTGGTAGTGAGGGACGGCGAGCGCGAGCGGCTGATTCCTTTCATCCAGGGTTCGTATGTGCGTTCGGTGGACTTGTCCGCGGGGCGCATGGTGGTGGACTGGGATCCCGAATTCTGACGTCGCCGGGTTGCGGGGCTTGAGGATCGGGATCATGCGCATCGATGTCGTCAGCCTGTTTCCCGACTTCGTGCTTCAGTGTGCCGCTGTCGGTGTGGTGGGACGCGCGCAGCAACGCGAGTTGCTGCAGGTGGAAACCTGGAACCCGCGCGACTACAGCACCGACAGGCACCGTACCGTCGACAGCAGCTCGTATGGCGGCGGTCCCGGCATGGTGATGATGATCGAGCCGTTGCGCACGACCCTGGCGGCCATGCGCGACGCGGCACCGGAACCGGTGCATCTGATTTATCTCAGTCCGCAGGGAGCGCGGCTGACGCAGGGCAGGGTGGAAGCGCTGGCTAAATTGCCGCGCATCGCGCTGCTTTGTGGACGTTATGAAGGTGTGGACGAGCGTCTGCTGGCGCACGAGGTCGACGAGGAGCTTTCCATCGGCGATTATGTGCTGTCCGGCGGTGAGCTGGCCGCCGCGGTGATCATCGACGCGGTGGGACGCTTGCAGGGCGGTGCGTTGAATCACGCACAGTCGGCCGAGCAGGATTCATTCTCGGATGGTCTGCTGGATTGTCCGCATTATGGAAAACCGGTGCATGATGCGCTGGGTGATGTGCCGGAGGTGTTGCTGTCCGGTGACCATGCGGCGATTGCCCGCTGGCGCCTGAAGCAATCGCTGGGACGAACCTGGTTGCGCCGCCCGGACTTGTTGTCGCAGCGTGGGCTGGATGCTGGATCCCGGGCCTTGCTGGATGAATTCCGCCGTGAACATGCTCAGCAGGAGCGGTTGCGGCAAGACGATGCGGCCGAATGACGACCGCAGCATTGATATCGCTAAAGTGAACCGACAGGTGCGCCATGAACAAGATCATTGAACAGTTCGAATCCGAGCAGATCACCCGCCAGCTGCCGGAATTCAGCCCCGGCGACACCGTGGTGGTCAACGTCAAGGTGAAGGAAGGCAACCGCGAGCGCGTGCAGGCGTTCGAGGGTATCGTCATCGCCAAGCGCAGCCGCGGCCTGCATTCGGCCTTCACGGTGCGCAAGATTTCGCATGGCACCGGCGTGGAGCGCGTGTTCCAGGCGCACAGCCCGGCCATCGATTCGCTGACCGTGAAGCGCAAGGGCAAGGTGCGTGGCGCGAAGCTGTATTACCTGCGTGGTCTGGAAGGCAAGGCCGCCCGCATCAAGGAAGACATCGCTGCGGTCTCCGCCGCCAAGATCAGCGCCAAGGCGGCAGCTGCCGCATCCGCCGCCAAGTAATTCCCACGTAATCCGTCCAGGATTGCTGGCTGCATAAAAAAACCCGCGGAGCGATCCGCGGGTTTTTTGCTGCCGGTCCGTCGGCGGCGGAGTTCGGCAAATCCCGCCCGCCGTTTACTCCAGCCGCATCGGCTGCTGCAAGAAATTGCCCTGCACGAAATCGACGCCGCAGGCGAACAGCAACGACGTGCTGGTCGCGTCCTCGACCCATTCAGCGATGGTCTGACGCTTCAATTCGCGCGCCTGCAGGCAGATCTCGGTGATCTTTTTCTGGCTCTCCGGATGTTGCGGCAGTTCGGCCATATAGCTGCGGTCGATCTTCAGGTAATCGGCATCGACATGGTTGAGCAACTGGAATGAATTCAGGCCCGAGCCGAACTGCTCCAGCGCGAAACCGCCCCCCAGTTTCTTCCAGCCGTTGACGAATTCCTGCGCCGGGCGCAACAGCGTCATCACCTTGCTCTCGGTCATTTCCAGCACCAGATGGCCACGCTTGAGCGCTGCCTGTGCAAGCCGGTCGCGCAGCCACGGCAACAAGGTGTCGTCGTGCAGCGAGGCCGCGGTGAGCTTGATGAAGAACGTGGTCTGCTGCCCCTGCGTTTCGCGTGTCTGCAACGCGCTGATGGCCTGGTCGAGCACCCAGCGGTCGATCGCGCCGGTGAGGTTGTGCTTTTCCGCAATCGGCATGAAGAAGCCGGGCAGCACCTCGCCTTGCGGGCCATTCATGCGCAGCAGGATTTCCGAGTAGTCGCCCTCGGCATCCTGCAGGCTGATCGTCTGCTGGTGGTAGAGCACCAGGCCATTCTTCGTCAGCGCCTGTTGCAACAAATCCAGCCAGTAGCGATCGCGTTCCTCGTCGGCTTTTTCACGCGCTGCCGGATCGTGCAGTTCCACCTGGCTGCCGCCGAGGCTTTGCGCGGTGCGCAAGGCCAGGCTTGCCTGATTGAGCAGCAACTCGGTATTGGCGTTCTTCTCGCCCAGCAGGCTGCCGCCGACGCTGGCGGTGACCGTGATCGAACGGGTGCCGGCATCGAAGATCTTGTTGCTGACGCTGTGCTGCAGTTTGGCGATCCATTCCCTGATCGCCTCATCCGAACGCGAGTCGAGTACCACGCCCAGAGTATGTTCGGCGAGCATGCCGGCGACATCGTCGGCGCCCAGCAGCATGCGGATGCGATCGGCGAAGGCGGCCAGCAGTTCATCGGCTTTGCCCAGGCCGATGCCGCCCACCAGCGAAGCCCAGTTGTCGGGTTCGATCAGCAGCAGCGACTGGCCTTTCTTGCCCTTGGCGGCAGCGGTGACGGCGTCGTCGACGCAGCCCAGCATATGCGCGCGGTTGAACAGTCCGGTGACCGGGTCGCGTTGCAGCTGCGCCAATACTGCCGGATCGACCATCTGCCGGCGGAACACGATCTGCAGGCAGGGTTCGCCCTCGAACGTGGCCGGTGCGAATTCCACCGTGGCATCGAAGTGGCTGCCATCGGCGCGGCGTGCATGCAGGACGAGCTGGGAAGGCAGCTTCTCCTGACGGGCGTGGCCGCGCAGCAAGGCTTTGAACTCGTCGGCATTGGCCGAGTCGATCATGTCCAGCACCGGCAGCCCGAGCAGGTCATCGAAGCTTTCGTAGCCGAATGTCTCCAGATAGGCCTGGTTGGCCCGCACGTGCATGCCCTCGTGCACGTAGGCGATCGCATCGGTGGAGGAGTCGAGCAGCGCATCGCAGCGCCGCTCGGATTCGCGCAGCGCGGTTTCCAGCCGGCGCACCTGGCGGCGCGTCTGCAGCGACTCGAACTCGCGCTGCAGGACCGCAATCAGTTGCTTCGGCTGGTTGCGCGAGGCGACGCCACGGGCGCCATGCACGAACAGGTCGGCGACGACCTGGTTTTCCATCGTGTTGACCAGGCCCAGCAGCGTGTAGTCACGGCCGTATGCATCGAGGACCTTCACCGCGTCAGGCAGGGTGACGGTGGTGACCGCCGGATCGAACATCACCACGTCCGGTTCCAGTTCGTTCACTGCTGTCTGGACTTGTTCGACATTGGTGGCACGGGCCGGTCGCACGGCGATACCGGTATTGCGCAACAGGCTGATGATCTGTTCGGCTTCTTCGAGCGAGTTCTCGATGAAGAGGATCTTGATGACGTAGTCTTTTTTCATGGGGCGTTAAGCTATCCGTTGATCGCCGCGAGCCGCGCTAGCCGATTTGCATGGCTGTCGGTTACTGATGTTTGTAACGGATTCCGCTACCCGCCGCCAGCTAAAAACCGCATAACGGTGACCGCAGCCCGGTTCACACTGGCCGCTTGGAGGCCTCACCGCCCACCTCACGTACCAGCCGGGGCACCAGGTAGCCCGGCAATCGCGCGCGCAGCGCCTCCATCAGCGCCAGCGCACGGATGTCGTCCACCTCGAAGTGCGCGGTGCCCTGTACGCGGTCGAGCTGGTGCAGGTAGTACGGCAACACGCCGGCTGCGAACAATCGCTCGGACAACCCGGCCAGCACCTCGGCATCGTCATTGACCCCGCGCAGCAGCACCGACTGGTTGAACAGGCTGGCGCCGGTATCGCGTAATCGTGCGCAGGCGGTATCGACGCGCTCGTCAAGCTCATTGGCATGATTGGCGTGCAGTACCACGACCTTCTGCAGCGGCAACGCGGCCAGCCAGGCCGTGAAGGCAGGGTCGATCCGCTCGGGCAGCACTACCGGCAGGCGGGTATGGATGCGCAGACGGGTGACGTGCGGCAGATCGGCCAGGCCCCGGCTCAATTCCTCCAGCTTGCTGGTGGCCAGTGCCAGCGGGTCGCCGCCGGAGAGAATCAGTTCGCTGATCGAGTCATCCCGGCGCAGATGTTCCAGGGCCTGCCGCCACTGGCCGGCAGCGGCCATTTCCTCGCCATACGGAAAGTGCCGGCGGAAACAGTAGCGGCAGTTGATCGCACAGCTGCCGCTGGCAATCAGCAGCGCACGGCCATGGTATTTGTGCAGTACGCCTTGCGTCTCGCGCGCGGCCAGGTCGCCGACCGCGTCGACCACGAAGCCGGCGACTTCATCGAGTTCGGCCAGCTGCGGCAACACCTGCAGCAGCAGCGGGTCGCGCGCGTCGCCGTGCCGCATGCGGGCGACGAAGCCCCGCGGCACGCGCAGCTGGAAGCCGGCGTCGGCGGGTGGCAGCTGTCTGGCGAGGTGCGGCAGGCCAAGCAGACCGAGCAATTCGGCGGCATCGGTCACCGCTTCGCGCCAGAGTTGACGCCAGTCGGTCATCGGGGCATGGGCTGACGGCGTAATGCGGGCGCCGGGGCTTGCGGTTATCATGGTGGGCCTTAGGCGGGCGCTCGAGCCCGTGACAGATACCCATTTTAGCCGTCTTGCGGGGCGGTTTTACCTCTGGAGCAGATAACGCATGGCGACCCTTGGCCTCAATGACGTCAAAACGGGTAAGAAGATCCTTCATAACGGCGATCCGTGGCTCATCACCGAGGCGGACTTCGTCAAGCCGGGCAAGGGCCAGGCGTTCACCCGCATCCGCATCCGCAATCTGAAGGACGGCCGCACCACCGAGCAGACGCTGAAGTCCAGCGACTCCTTCGAGGAAGCCGATGCCACCGATACCGACATGCAGCTTTCGTTTATCGACGGCATCGGCAAGGACCGGGTCTGGCACTTCATGAACATGGAAACCTTCGAGATGGTGCCCGCCTCGCTTGCCGCGATGGGCGACGCGTGGAAGTGGCTCAAGGGCGAGGAAGAGTGCGTCGTCACCTTGTTCAATGGCGGCATCATCGCCGTGCAGGCGCCGAAGTTCGTCGAGCTGAAGATCACCGAGACCGATCCGGGCGTGCGTGGCGACACCTCGGGTGGCGGTGGCAAGCCGGCCACGCTGGAGACCGGTGCCGTGGTACGCGTGCCGCTGTTCGTCAATCAGGATGAAATCATCAAGGTCGATACTCGCACCGGCGAGTACGACAGCCGCGTGAAGTGACGTATCGGCCCGCGCGCCTATGCGCGCGGCTTTGCCGATACGCCATCCCTGCGAAAGCAGGGATCCAGTTCGGCAAATCGTGCGCAGCACGCGAAATCGATTTTTCGTGCTGCGCACCAGTACTTCACTGGATTCCGGCTTCCGCCGGAATGACGATCCAAGGCATGACGATCCAAAACATGGGGCGGCCACCGCAAGGTACCGCCCCTTGCCGTATCTAACCGGCCCAAGCGAGCGAACGATGATTGAGGTCACTCCGCAGCCCGTCATTTTGTCGATCGAGGTAGCTCGATGAGGCGAGTCATCGGGTTTTTGCTGCTCTGCTGTTTGGCCGTGGCATTGCCGCGTTTTGCGCATGCGGACGACGCGGTGCCATGCAACGATGCCATTCTCAAAAGCCTTGGCGATTATATTGGTGCGGCTCATTTCGTCCGCCCTACCCAGGATGGTCGTGTCTCCGGCTTGGTAGTACAGGACACCTGCAAGGTATGGCCGGGCGACCCAGGCATCACGCTTGCGGTCGTGGCGTACACCGACCACCCGGTCAAGGTCGACGACATCGATTCATGGGAAGAAGTCGTTGCGATGGTTGATACACATACCGCCAAGATCGTGGCGGCTATTAAAGGCGGTGGTGGCCAGATCGACGCAGCTACCGCGTTGGGCGGCTACACGCTCGATACGGCTCCGTATCAGTTGGCACCCGACGTGCGGGCTTTCGGTGTGATTTCCCACAATGATAAACCTGGCCCGAATTGCGCCGATGGGGGGAGTTATTCTGAACTGACCCTATGGGTTCGCGACAAGAATCAATTGCGTTCGGTTTTCAGTGCACCCCTCGATGAATGGACGACCATTGAAGGATCTCCTTGCGCGACTTCCGAGCCCGGACGGATCGATGACGCACGCATGACTATCGCCATCGAGAAGACGCAAACCCAAGGGTTCGCCGATCTTTCTCTCATTGCACATGTCACTCCCAATATCTGGGCCGCGGATGGAACCCATCGCCAAGGGGCATTGCGCATCAATCGGGTCGTGTTCAAGTACGACGGTAAGTCATACGGGTTCGGGCCCTCGGCATTTTGGTGGAGTTCTGAAAAGTGATGTCAATGAACCATAGCGTCCCGCAACCCGTCGACCTGATGATCGAAGCGCGCTGGGTGGTGCCGGTCGAGCCGCATGCGGTGGTGCTGGAGAATCATTCGGTGGTGGTGCAGGACGACCGTATCGTCGCGCTGCTGCCGACCGCCGACGCCCGTGCCACCTACGCGCCGCGCGAGCGTGTCGAGCTTGCCGAGCATGCGTTGATCCCCGGCCTGATCAACAGCCACACGCACAATCCGATGACCTTGCTGCGCGGTCTCGCCGATGACCTGCCGCTGATGGTGTGGCTGCAACAGCACATCTGGCCGGCCGAGGCGAAGGTGATCGGGCCGGAGTTCGTGCGCGACGGCGTCGAGCTGGCCGTAGCCGAGATGCTGCGTGGCGGCACCACCTGCGCCAACGAGAACTACTTTTTCCCCGACGTGATCGGGGCGACCTATCGGCGCATGGGTTTTCGCGCGGTGGTCGGGCTGCCGGTGATCGAGTTCCCCACCGCGTGGGCAAAAAGCCAGGACGAATACTTCGAACGCGCCGGCGAAGTGCACGACAGTTTTCTCGGCGATGGCCTGATCAGCACCGCCTTCGCACCGCACGCGCCGTATACGGTGTCGGACGAGAGCTTCGAGCGCATCCGCGTGCTGTCCGATCAGCTCGACATCCCGGTGCATCTGCACACGCACGAGACCGCCCACGAGGTCGAGGACGAAAAGGCCAAGAGCGGCCTGCGTCCGTTCCAGCGGCTGCAGAAGCTGGGACTGGTCAACGATCGCCTGATCGCCGTGCACATGACCCAGCTGACCGACGGCGAGATCGCCGCGTGCGCTGCGGCGGGCGTGTCGGTGGTGCACTGCCCGGAATCCAACCTCAAGCTGGCTTCCGGCTTCTGTCCGGCGGAGAAGCTGCGCCTGGCCGGCGTCAATGTGGCGCTGGGCACGGATGGCTGCGCGTCGAACAACGATCTGGACATGTTCGGCGAGATGCGTACCGCCGCGCTGTTGGCGAAGGCCGTGGCTGGCGATGCGGCAGCGTTCGATGCCGCGTTCGCGTTGCGTGCCGCCACGCTCAACGGCGCCAGGGCGATCGGGCTGGAGGCGAAGATCGGCTCGATCGAGGTCGGCAAGCAGGCCGACTTCGCTGCCGTTCGCCTGGACGATCTGGAAACCCAGCCGATGTTCCACGTCATCTCGCAGCTGGTCTACGCCGCCAGCCGCCACCAGGTCAGCGACGTATGGATTGCCGGCAAGCGCAAACTCGCCGCGCGCGAACTGATCGGCGTCGATACCGCGGCGATCCTGGACAAGACACGCGTCTGGCGCGAACGCATCGCCGCGGCCTGAGTTGGAGCCTTCGATGAACCGTTACCTGATCCTGGCCATGCGTCGCCCGCTTTTCGATCCGGCAGTGGTGCCGCTCCACCAGGCGTTTCTCGACCGCTTGCGCGAGCAGGGGCGGGTGGAGTTGTCCGGTCCATTCGGCGACAAGTCCGGCGGAGCGTATCTGTTGCGCGCGTCCGATCTGGCCGAGGCGACCGCGATCGCGCACAGCGATCCGACGCATCTCAGCGGTGGCTGGGATATCACGGTGCACGAGTGGCAGGCGCATTAAACTCGATGGCGTCCTTTGAGGATTCGACAATGCAGACCACGAATGCGAGTCCGTCGCAAACCCCCGCACATCCCGGTGCGGACTCACCAAAAAACGTAAGTCCTGAGGAAATTGCCCGCTTCGGCGATCTCGCCGCGCGATGGTGGGACCCGGATGGCGAGTCGCGCCCGCTGCACGATCTCAATCCGGTGCGTGCGGCCTACATCGGGGCACGCGCCGATCTGCGTGACGCCCGCGTGGCCGACGTCGGTTGCGGTGGCGGCCTGTTGAGCGAGGCGCTGACCCGCGCCGGCGCCAGGGTCACCGGTATCGATCTCGGTGAGAAGGTGATCGAGATCGCGAAGCTGCACCTGCACGAGTCGAACCTCAAGGTCGATTATCGCGTGCAATCCTCGGCCGATCTGGCTGCTGCCGAACCGGCCGGTTTCGACGTGGTGTGCTGCATGGAGCTGATCGAGCACGTGCCCGATCCGGCAGCGCTGGTGAATGATTTGGCCGCCATGCTGAAACCGGGCGGACATCTGTTCATGTCCACCATCAACCGCACGCCGGCTGCGTTCGGCGCGGCGATCGTGGGTGCGGAATACTTGATGCGGATGTTGCCGCGTGGCACCCATCACTATGCGCAATTCCTGAAGCCGTCCGAGCTGGGTCGCCTGCTGCGCCATGCCGGACTGGAACTGGAAGACGTCTCCGGACTCGGCTACAACCCGCTCAATCGCAAGGCATGGTTGAGCAAGGTCACCGCAGTCAATTACGTGCTCAGCGCACAAAAACCTGCATGAAGTCGCTACCCGAAACTATCCGGGGCGTGCTGTTCGATCTGGATGGCACCTTGCTCGACAGCGCCCCCGATCTGTACGCCGCACTGGTCGTGCAGTGCACGGAAGAGGGTGTTGCACCGCCGCCGTATGCGCCGGTGCGCGAGGTGGTTTCGCGTGGCGCGCGCGCCGTCCTGCGCTGCGCATTTGCCGAGCGCGGCGAGCCGGCGCTGGAAGCGCTGGTACCACGTTATCTGCAGCTGTATCAGGCCGCGATGGCACATCAAACCAGGGCATTCGATGGCGTCGACGATCTGCTCGCGCGGATCGAGGCACACGGCCTGCACTGGGGCATCGTCACCAACAAGGCGGCGTTCCTCACCGACGAACTGGTCATCCGCATCGGTTGGGCCAGTCGCGTCAGCGCGGTGGTGTCCGGCGATACCTTGCCGGTGAAGAAGCCCGATCCGGCGCCGGTGCTGCTGGCTTGCGAACGGGCTGGCGTGGAACCGGCGCATTGCCTGTTCGTCGGCGACGATCGCCGCGACATCCAGGCCGGTGCGGCCGCTGGCCTGTATACGGTCGCGGTGAGCTGGGGTTATCTCGACGGCGGCGATCCGCACACCTGGGGTGCCGATGTGGTGCTGGCTCATCCCGCCGAATTGGCCGCGCTGCTGAAGTTGCAACCGGTCGCCGCATGATAGAGCTGGCCGAACAAAATGCTGTATTGCAAGGCTTCATCGACAAGTGGCTGGCGGTGCAGCCGCAGCAGCGCATCGCGCTGGTGTTCGTCGATGGCAGGCGCTACCCCGGCCATGTCGCGTTGGCTGCGCTGGAGCAGGAATTGCTCGGTGCCGCCTACGGTATTCGCGAGCCGCAGGTGGCCGTGGCCAAGCTCAACTGGTGGGCCGAGGAACTGGCCGGTGCGGCGACCAGCGGCGGGCGTCATCCGTTGACCCAGGTGCTGTTCGACGACGAGCGTGCGCATGCCATCGCCAGCGACCTCTGGCTGGCCCCGGTGCTGGCCGCGATGGCTCAGCTGGAGCAGGGCACCGCCACGGATTTCCCCGCACAGATCGAGGCCGCCATGCCGTTGCACGGCGGCATGGCCGCGTTGGAAACCGCCTGGTGGTATGGCGCCGACGCATCGCCCGCGCAGGCAGCGCGGGTCGCCACGCTCAATCACCTGCTGTACGCGCTGTTGCGGCTGGAGCAGGACGCCGAGCGCGATCGCCTTCCGCTGCCGATGGCGCGGTTGGCGCGGCACGGACTCATCCGCACGCAATTGCGTGCGGCCAGTGAAGCGCGACAGCATGCGGTCAGGGCCCAACTGGAGGATCTGCTGGCCAGTTGGAAGGAATCGACTGCGCTGCCCGGTCCGCTGAGCGTGTTTCGTGCGCTGGAATCGGGTCATGCCAGCCGGCTGGCGCAGCGTGCCATGCATGCCGGCGATGCGCTGGCGACCTTGCAGGCCGGCCAGTCGCGCAGCGGTCTGGCGACCACCTTGCAGGCATGGCAGGCCGCCCGCGCCTGGCGCCGGCAGGTGGCGTAAACCGATCCGGGGCGGACGCAGCGTTTCCGCCGCACTACTATTGCGCGGTGGGCTTCCTGCCCCAAGATTGTCTGCTTCGCGGCGATGCGCTCGCCGATGTCAGGATCCAACGATGCCGAATCAGGAAAATACCGTCCGCCTGCTCCCCGACGTTGCCGTGCACGCGCAGCCGCATCTTGCCGGTGCGCTGGACTGGGTCGGCATGGCCGATATCCAGGTTCCGGTGCTGTTCGATGCGGGCGATGGCGAGATACAACGGGCCAGCGCTCGGGTTGGTGCCTTCGTCAATCTGAACCGGCCGGACAAGCGTGGCATCCACATGTCGCGACTGTATCTGCAGGTCGAGCAGGCGCTGAGCACGCAGACGCTCACCGTGGACTCGCTGCACGCCTTGCTGCGCGGCTTTCTCGATTCGCACAAGGACTTGTCCGACCGTGCCTGCCTCAGCATCCATTTCGAACAGCTGGTTCGTCGCCCGGCCTTGCGCAGTGCCAACCGCGGCTGGCGGGCCTATCCGGTCTGCATCGAAGCCAGCCTCACCGGCGACGAGTTCCTGCTCGAATTCGGCACCGAGGTGGTTTACTCCTCCACCTGTCCAGCCTCGGCCGCGCTGTCGCGCCAGCTGATCCAGGACCAGTTCGCCAGCGACTTCGACCCCGCGGCACCGGTCGACCACGCGGCGGTGCTGGCCTGGCTCGGCAGCGAGCACGGCATCATCGCCACGCCGCACGCCCAGCGCAGCGTGGCGCGCCTGCGCGTCCGCCCGGTGGCCGGCGCCGGTTTCCGCTTGATCGATCTGGTCGACCGCGTCGAGCACGCGCTCGGCACACCGGTGCAGACCGCGGTCAAGCGCGAGGACGAACAGGCGTTCGCGCTGGCCAACGGCGGCAATCTGATGTTCTGCGAAGACGCTGCCCGGCGTATCCAGAAGGCGCTGGATGCCGACGCCGCGCTCAGCGACTTCCACATCCGCGTCGAGCACCAGGAAAGCCTGCACCCGCATGACGCGGTGGCTTATGCCAGCAAGGGCGTGGCCGGAGGCTACGGCTCGACGCCGTAACCACATTCTTCCTCTCCCTACTGGAGAGAGGAAGAGGATTGAGGTGAGGGATAGGTGTGCACCGAAAGTTACCTATCTTGCGGGCGCTTTTGTAGGAGCGACTTCAGTCGCGATGCTCTGCTTGTCTTGGTTGATTTGAAACGAAGATCTTTCGTCCGCATCAACGATCAAACGCCAACCGCTGCCCGCGTATGCCGTCGTCCACGGTCGAGCCATCCCACACCCGCTGCCCATTGACGAAGGTGCTGACGATCGAACTTGAGAACGTCTCGCCCTCGAACGGCGACCATCCGCATTTGGACAGCACTTCGGCGCGGGTCACCGTGTGCGGTTTGTTCGGATCGACCAGTACCAGGTCGGCGGCGTAGCCTTCGCGCAGGTAGCCGCGCTCTTTCACGTCGAACAGGGCGGCCGGTGCGTGGGCTACCGCCTCGACCACACGCTCCAGCGTCAGCTTCCCTTCGAATACCCGCTGCAGCGCGGCTTGCAGCACGAACTGCACTAACGGCAGGCCGGACGGCGCCTTGTCGTACTTCTGCGCCTTCTCTTCCAACAGGTGCGGCGCATGGTCGGTGGCCAGCACGTCGATGCGGCCTTCGGCCAGCGCCCGGGTGATCGCCTCGCGGTCGGCGGCGGTCTTGATGGCGGGGTTGCACTTGATCAGAAAGCCCAGCCGCTCGTAGTCGCGATCGTCGAAATGCAGAAAATGCACGCAGGTCTCGGCAGTGATCTGCTTGCGCGAACCGTCTTGGCGCCGCAGCGGGCCAGGCTGGAACAGCACCAGTTCGTCGGCGGTGGAAATGTGCAGCACGTGCAGCCGGGTGCCGTGCTTCTGCGCCAGCGAAATCGCCAGCCGGGTCGACTTGATGCAGGCCTCGCGCGAGCGGATCAGCGGATGCTCCCGGGCCGGGATGTCCTCGCCGTACTTTTCGCGCGCGAGCGCATGCAGGGCATCGATCATCGGGGTGTCTTCACAATGCGTGATGATCGGAGTGGGGCAGTCGCGGAAGATGCCGTCGAGGGTTTCCGGGTCGTCGACCAGCATGTTGCCGGTGGAGGCGCCCATGAATACCTTCACGCCGGGTGTGGTGCGCGGGTCGATCGCCCGGATCGCTTCCAGGTTGTCGTTGCTGGCGCCCATGTAATAGGCGTAGTTCACGGCCGAGCCTTCCGCCGCGTGGGCATATTTTGCTTCCAGCGCAGCGCGATCGAGTGTGGGCGGCCGGGTATTCGGCATATCCATGAAGCTGGTGACGCCACCGGCGGCGCAGGCCCGGGATTCGTGCCGGATATCGGCCTTGTGCGACATGCCCGGTTCACGGAAGTGCACCTGGTCGTCGATCATGCCTGGCAGCAGCCATAGCCCGCTGGCGTCCATCACCTGCTCGCCGGGGCGGCTGTCGAGATCGCCGGCGATCGTCTCGATGCGGCCATTTTTCACGCGCAGGTCGGCGTGGAAGCGGCGGCCTTCGTTGACGAGTTCGGCGTTCTTGATCAGCCAGTCAGTGGACATCGGGTGAATCTCCTTGGCAACGGCAGCGGGGGTAGTGGAAGTGTTCGGGCACCGGATCCTCGCCGCCGGTGCACAATGGCTGGCAGCGTAGCAGCCGCCAGCCGGCCAGCAGGCTGCCGCGCCACGGGCCGAAGCGCGTGACCGCAATCCGTGCATAATCAGAGCAATTGGGGTGGAAGCGGCAGCGTGGACCAAGCAATGGGCTGAGCCAGCGCTTGTACAAACGGAGCAACCACAGTATCAATCGGGTCAGGGCATTCACGTTGCCGGAGCGGCTTGCGGCAGGTAGTGGTACAAGTATTCCAGAAGCGAGCTTGCTGGTGTAGAACACATGGGCTATAACACCCGGCCGCCACGGCCAAAAACGGTGAAGGGATATGGCGAAAACGACACGTAATTCGACTGCCGTCAAGGCACAGAAAGGGAAGACTCCGGCCAGGGCGCAGGTCGCCAAGGCTGGCAAGCCGACAGCAGCTGCCACAAAGGGGCGGAGCGTGAAGAGCGCCAAGACACCTGCCAAGAAAACCGTGAGCAAGCTAGTCGGCAAAGCAGCGAAGAAGGTCGTGGCCAAAAAGGTCGCAGCCAAGAAACCCGATGCGAAGCCGGTGGCCAGGAAAGCCGTCGCCAAGCCCCAACCGAAGAAGGCCGCCCCGGCCAAGAAAGTCGTCGCCAAGAAAGCCGCCGTGAAGAAGACTGTCACCAAGAAGCCGGCGCCGAAGAAAGCCGCCGTCAAGAACACCAAGGTCAAGAGCGGCACCGTCAAGAAATCGGCCGTGAAACCCGTCGCCAAGCCGGTAGCCAAGAAAGCCGCCGCACCGTCCAAGGCTGCGGTGAAGCACGAAGCGAAACCGGCCAGCAAACCGGCCAAGCCAGTTCATGTTGCGGCCAAGCCGGTTGCCACGCCGGCAGTCAAGGCCGCTCCAGCTCCAAACAGCGTATCCCCGTCACCCGCCAGCACCCTCTTCAAGGGCAAGGTGGCGAGTGCAACCGCCATGGTGACACCGCGAACAGCCCCGGCTGCCGCGCATCACGCCTCCTCTCCCAAAAGTCAGAAAAACTCGTCGTCCTCAATGAATAAACTCGCTACAAAAAAACTCGATAACGGCATCACCCGTGAAGACGGGCGATACGCGCTGCCGGCCACCAGTACCATCGCGTTGCCCAAGGGCTACCACCCTTCCAGCAACGAGGAGTACATGAACCCGCAGCACTTGGCCTATTTCCGCAACAAGCTGCGGGACTGGCGTGACCAGTTGGTGGAAGAATCGCGCCAGACCATGGACAACCTGCGCGAGGAAGTTCGTGACGTCGGCGACGAAGCCGAGCGCGCCACCCGCGAAACCGAAAACTCGCTGGAACTGCGTACCCGCGACCGGTACCGCAAACTGATTTCCAAGATCGACAAGGCGTTGCGCCGGATCGAGGAAGGCAGCTACGGTTTCTGCGAGGAGACCGACGAGGAAATCGGCATCGATCGCCTCGATGCGCGTCCGATCGCCACGCTGTCACTGGATGCCCAGGAACGTCGCGAGCATCTGCAGAAGCAGATGGGCGACTGAGCTTCAACAGCGTCCCGTTGAATACCGAAGCCCCGCCTCGTGCGGGGCTTCGCTTTCTCTGGGCGGAGGGTGAGTGGCGGAAGCCGGTTCGACTCAGGCCAGTGCCTGCGCCGCGTAGCTTTTCAGTTTTGCCAGCATCGCGGCCAGCCCGTTCGAGCGCGTGGGCGAGAGGTGTTTGGCCAGCCCGATCGCGGCAATGAACTGCGGTTCGGTGGCGACGATCTCCTGCGCGGAACGGTCCGAATACACCCGCAGCACCAGCGCTATCAGTCCGGAGACAATCGCCGAGTCGCTGACCGCCTCGAAGTGCATGTTCGACGCATCGCCGCTGGGCACCAGCCACACCATCGACTGGCAGCCGTGCACGCGGTATTGCTCGGTCTTGTCCGACTCGGGAAACGGCGGCAATTGCTTGCCGAGATCGATCAGGTACTGGTAGCGCTCGGTCCAGTCGCCGAAGAACGCGAATTCCTCGGTGATGTCCTGCTGTGCCTGCGCGGCGCTGGTGGTGGCGATGCTGTTCATGCGCACATTATCGCGCGGACAAGCTGAATTCACGAACACGGGTGGCCGGCTAGCGCTCAGCTCTTCTGCACACTCCAGCGGGTGCCCTGGGCGCCGTCCTCTATGGCGATGTTCATGGCGGCCAATTCGTCGCGAATCGCGTCCGCGCGCCTGAAGTCGCGTGCGGCGCGTGCGGCGCGGCGTTCTTCCAGCAGTGCATCGACGTGCGCGGCATCGATGGCTTGTCCGCTGTCGCGCTTGAACCATGCTTCCGCATCCTGCTGCAGCAGCCCGAGCAAGGCACCGCCTCCGAGCAGTGCGGCTTTCGCCGCGGCGGTGCCGGACTGGCGCGCGGCGTCGGCCAGCACGGACAGTTCGGCCAACGCCTGCGGCGTGTTGAGGTCGTCGCACAAGGCCGCCTCGACCCCCGCGGGTACGGGCAAGTCGCTGGAGGGCAGTTCGATATCGGCGAGGTCGCGCAACACGCGATACCAGCCATCCAGCGTGCTCACCGCTTGCGCGATGGCGCCCTCGGACCAATCCAGCGGCTGCCGGTAATGGCCGCTCAGCAGCCGTAGCCGCAGGGCTTCGGCCGGTTGCAGCCTCAACAGTTCGTGCAGCAGCAGCACATTGCCCAGCGACTTGGACATCTTGCGGCCGTCGAAGGTCAGCATGCCGTTGTGCATCCACCAGCGTGCGAACACCTTGCCGCCGTGCGCGCAGGTGGATTGGGCGATCTCGTTCTCGTGGTGCGGAAACAGCAGGTCGACCCCGCCGGCATGGATGTCGATGGTGTCGCCGAGATGCTCCGCGCTCATCGCCGAGCATTCGATGTGCCAGCCCGGCCGGCCGATGCCCCACGGGCTGTCCCAGCCGGGCAGATCCGGCGTGGACGGCTTCCACAGCACGAAATCGCCGGGACTGCGCTTGTACGGTGCCACTTCGACGCGCGAGCCGGCGATCAGCTCGTCGGTATCGCGGCCGGACAGCTCGCCGTAGGCGGGAAACGAGCCGACGTCGAACAGTACGTGGCCTTCGGCGGCATAGGCATGGCCGCCGGCAAGCAGGTTCTCGATCATTGTGATGATCGGGCCGATGTGGGCCGTGGCATACGGCTCGATGTCCGGCGGCGCCACGCCCAGTCCGGCCATGTCGTCGCGATACGCCTGCGCGAAGCGTTCGGTGATCGTGCGGATCGGCACGCCTTGCTCCTGGGCGGCGGCATTGATCTTGTCGTCGACGTCGGTGATGTTGCGGGCGTACACCACCTGCGGATAATGCCGGCGCAGCAGCCGGGCCAACACGTCGAACACCACCGGGCCGCGGGCATTGCCGATATGCACGTAGTTGTAGACGGTGGGGCCGCACAGATACATCGTCACTCGCTCGGGATCGAGCGGGGCGAACGGCTCGGTACGGCGGGTCAGACTGTTGTAAAGCGAGATCGGCATGGGTGAAATCCGCAGCGTGGGGCCGCGCGGGCAGGGCGCGGCCAGCCCGGCATCTTAACAAGGTGTAAGCAGGGCGGTGGCGCCAAGCCGATTCTAAGCGTGTATTCAGCGTGATTTTGCTGCAATGCGTGCCAGTAAGCGCGCAGGCGCTTGGGATGTTTCCTTTTTGGAGGTCGTGATGACCCGCTTATGGCTTTCCGCGCTGGTGCTCGCCTTGGCGGCTCCCGGCGCTTTCGCGCAGGACGCGCGTGCCCCGAACGACGACAATGCCCACTACGGCTGGGCCGACGTATTGCGGGCGGACCCGGTGCAAGGCATTACCCGCACCGAAGTGCCGCGGCAGGAATGCTACGACCAGCCGGTGGTGCGCCACGAGGGCGGCAACAGCACTGCCGGTACGGTGCTTGGCGCCGTGATCGGTGGCGTGCTCGGCCACACCGTGGGCAAGGGCGACGGTCGCACGGCGGCCACGGTGGTGGGTGCAGTGGCGGGTGGTGCGGTCGGCAACCGGGTTTCGGACCATGGTGGTGACTATCAGAGCACCCAGACCCAGTGCCGCGAAGTCAGCTCGATGAGCGAGCAGCGCCGGATCATCGGCTACGACGTGGAATACCGCTATCGCGGCGAGGTCTACACCTCGCGGCTGAACTACGATCCCGGCGAGCGGCTGCGCGTGCGCGTGCAGGTCGATCCGGCCGACTGATCGGACCTTGGCCATTGCCGACATCGCCGCCTCAGGGCGGCGATGTCGTTTCTGGGGTGATTTTTTTGTTGCACGGCAGCGGAAATGTCGCCATGATGCGCATTCGTCGCTGTAATCGTCACTTGGAATCTGCATGTCCGCAGCCGTCTATACCGCCACCGTACTCACCAGCGCCCGCGCGGCTGCTGGCATGACGTCGCGTGCGCGCCGACCGCTGGATGGGTATTCAGCCGGGTAGGCAGTCGCACGCGTTTCATGTGTATTGACGACAAACCCGGCTCTTGAGCCGGGTTTTTTGTTTTGATCAAAGGCTGGCCGGCCATCGTGCCGGGTTTTTGTTTTCTGGAGATGTATTTCACACGGATCCACCCGTGACAACCCGAACCGGCCATCCGTGGCCTGACTCTTCACCAAGAGCCTCACAACATGACCCTTCGCCATTTCATCACCACGCAGGACTTCAGCCGCGCCGAGATCGACGCACTACTGGAACAGGCTGCCGCGTTCAAGCGCTCGCCGCGCGGCCAGCAGCTGGCTGGCAAGTCCATCGCGCTCATGTTCTTCAATCCCTCGATGCGCACGCGCACCAGCTTCGAGCTGGGTGCGTTCCATCTGGGCGGGCACGCGATCGTGCTGTCGCCGGGCAAGGATGCGTGGCCGATCGAGTTCGACGTGGGTAGCGTGATGGACGGCGATACCGAGGAGCACATCGCCGAAGTAGCGCGCGTGTTGTCGCGCTACGTCGACCTGATCGCGGTGCGCGCGTTCCCGAAATTCCAGGACTGGGTGGTGGATCGCCAGGACAAGGTGGTCAAGGCGTTCGCGCAGTACGCCACGGTGCCGGTGATCAACATGGAAACGATCACCCACCCCTGCCAGGAGCTGGCCCATGCGCTGGCGATGAAGGAGCACCTGGGCGACCTGCAGAACAAGAAGTACGTGTTGACCTGGACCTATCATCCGAAGCCGCTGAACACCGCAGTGGCGAACTCGGCGCTGTTGATCGCGACGAAGATGGGCATGGACGTGACCCTGCTGTGCCCCACGCCGGATTATGTGCTGGACGACCGCTACATGGCGTTCGGCGAACAGAATGCGAAGGAGAACGGTGGCTCGCTGAAAGTCAGCCACGACATCGAAGAAGCCTATGCCGGCGCCGACGTGGTCTACGCCAAGAGCTGGGGTGCATTGCCGTTCTTCGGCCGCTGGGAGCAGGAGAAGCCGATCCGCGAGGCGCACAAGCACTTCATCGTCGACGAGGCGAAGATGGCGTTGACCAACCACGGCTTGTTCAGCCACTGCCTGCCGTTGCGCCGGAACATCAAGGCTACCGATGCGGTGATGGATTCGCCCGCCTGCATCGCCATCGACGAGGCCGAGAACCGCCTGCACGTACAGAAGGCGGTGATGGCGTCGTTGATCGGTCAGGGCTGAGCACTCATGTATACGCCGAAGCACTTCGAGGAAACCCGCGTCGATGCGTTGCATGGGCTGATCCGAGCGTATCCGTTCGCCACGCTGGTGACCCACGCGGCTGCCGGGTTGGTTGCCAACCACCTGCCGTTCGAGCTGGTCGACGGCGTATTGCATGGCCATGTGGCCCGCGGCAACGAGCTGGCGCAGCTGGACGGTGCCGAAGTGCTGCTGATCTTCCAGGGTCCGGACGGCTATATCAGCCCGAACTGGTATCCGAGCAAGCACGAGACCGGGCGCGAGGTACCGACCTGGAACTATGCGGTGGTCCATGTGCACGGTCGGCTGCGGATGATCGACGATGCACTCTGGCTGCGTCGCCTGCTGGAAACACTGACCGATCATCATGAGGCCACCCAGCCCAAACCGTGGCAGGTCGGTGATGCGCCGGAAGATCATATCGAGAAGTCGCTACGGGCCATCGTGGGGCTCGAGGTCGCCATCGATCGCATCGACGGCAAGTTCAAGCTGAGCCAGAACCACCCCACGCGCAATCGGGCGGGAGTGATCGCCGGCCTGCGCCAGCGTGATGGCGACGGCGACGCGGAGCTGGCCGAACTGATGGCCCAACAAGAGGAGTCGAACCTGTGACACATCAGCATCACTATCGCGTGGACGTGGAATGGACCGGCAATCTCGGTACCGGTACGGACGGCTATCGCAACTACAGCCGCGACCACGAGATCCGCATCGCGGGCAAGCCGACCCTGGCCGGCTCGTCCGACTCCGCGTTTCGCGGCGATGCCGCCAGGCACAATCCCGAAGATATGCTGGTCACGGCGCTGTCCACCTGCCACATGTTGTCTTACCTGCATATGGCCACGGTAGCGGGCGTGGTGGTGACTGCCTATGCCGATGCCGCCGAAGGCACGATGGCGACCGAAGGCAATGGCGGTCGCTTCGTCGAGGTCGTGCTGCATCCCACGGTGACCATCAGCGCCGCCAGCGACCCGGCCAAGGCCGCGGCCGCGCATGACGACGCCCACCACGCCTGCTTCATCGCCAATTCCGTGAATTTCCCGGTGCGCTGCGAACCGCGCATCGTGGTCGCATCCGTCTAAACATTCTATTTCCAGGATCTGCAAGCCATGAGCAAAGATATTGTCCTCGCGTTTTCCGGCGGCCTCGACACCAGCTTCTGCGTGCCTTACCTCAAGGAGCGCGGCTGGGCTGTGCATACCGTCTTTGCCGACACCGGCGGCGTGGATGCGGAAGAGCGTGCCTTCATCGAGCAGCGCGCGGCCGAGCTGGGCGTGGCCTCGCACGTCACCGTCGACGGTGGTCCGGCGATCTGGGAAGGCTTCGTCAAGCCGTTCGTGCAGGCGGGCGAGGGCTACCAGGGTCAGTACCCGCTGCTGGTTTCCGACCGTTACCTGATTGTCGACGCGGCCATCAAGCGCGCTGCGGAACTGGGCACCAAGGCCATCGCGCACGGCTGCACCGGCATGGGCAACGACCAGGTGCGTTTCGACCTGACCGTGAAAGCGCTGGGCGACTACGAGATTGTGGCGCCGATCCGCGAGATCCAGAAGGAACACACCCAGACGCGCGCCTATGAGCAGGCCTATCTGGAACAGCGCGGCTTCGGCGTGCGCGCCAAGCAGCAGGCTTACACCATCAACGAGAACCTGCTCGGCCTGACCATGTCCGGCGGCGAGATCGATCGCTGGCAGGCGCCGGGCGAAGGTGCCATGGGCTGGTGCAAGCCGCGCGCCGAATGGCCGTCCAAACCGCTGAGCGTGAAGATCGGTTTCGTGAAGGGCGAGGCGGTGACGCTGGATGGCGAGAAGATCGCCGGCCACAAGATGCTGGCCAAGTTGAACGGCCTGTTCGCCCAGTACGGCGTGGGCCGCGGCATCTACACCGGCGACACCACGATCGGCCTGAAGGGCCGCATCATCTTCGAGGCGCCGGGCCTGACCGTGCTGCTCGCCGCGCATCGCGCGCTGGAAGAGGCCGTGTTGTCCAAGCAGCAGAACCGCTTCAAGCCCGAGGTGGCTCGCAAGTGGGTGGAGCTGGTCTACGAGGGCTTTTTCCACGATCCGCTGAAGACCGATCTGGAAGCTTTTCTTGCCTCCAGCCAGTCCACCGTCAATGGCGAGGTGACATTGGAGACCAGCGGCGGCGTCGTCAACGCGGTCGCGGTCGAGTCGAAGCACATCCTCAACGCCAAGGGAGCCACCTACGCGCAATCGGCGGACTGGGGCGTGGAGGAAGCCGAAGGTTTCATCAAGCTGTTCGGCATGAGCAGCACGCTGTGGGCCGAGGTCAACCGCGGATGAGTGCCTTGCTCGATGCCACGCTGGAGCATCTGAAGGCGTTGATCGGTTTCGACACGCGCAACCCGCCGCGTGCGATCGGTACCGGCGGCATCTTCGATTACCTGCGCGCGCAATTGCCCGGTTTCGATGTGACGGTGACCGACTACGGCGCCGGTGCGGTGACTTTGCATGCAGTACGCGGCCAGCCGAAATACCTGTTCAACGTGCACCTGGATACGGTGCCGGATTCACCGCACTGGAGCGCGAATCCGCACGAATTGCGGGTTACCGCGGATCGGGCGATCGGCCTGGGCGCCTGCGACATCAAGGGTGCGGCAGCGGCATTGCTTGCCGTAGCGAACGCCACCGACGGTCCGCTGGCGCTGCTGCTGTCCACCGACGAGGAAGCAAACGATCCACGCTGCATCGCCGGCTTTTTGGGCACATCTCATGATTACCGAGCGGTGATCGTGGCCGAGCCGACCAAGGCCGAAGCGGTGCTGGCACACCGCGGCATCCAGTCGGTGCTGATGCGTTTTGCCGGTCATGCCGGCCACGCTTCGGGCGAGCAGAAACCCAGTGACAGCGCGCTGCATCAGGCCGTGCGCTGGGGCGGTGCGGCGCTGGATTTCGTGGCGGCACAATCGCACGAACGCTTCGGCGGGCTCACCGGGTTGCGCTTCAATATCGGCCGCATCGAGGGCGGCATCAAGGCGAACATGATCGCACCGACGGCCGAGCTGCGTTTCGGCTGTCGCCCGCTGCCGACGATGGATCCGGATCAACTGCTGGAGCGTTTCCGTTCGCTGGTGGAACCGCAGCCGGTGGAATTTTCCGAAACGTTCCGCGGCGCCTCGCTGCCGGCCGGCGATACCGCCAATGCGGAGGCGAACCGGCTCGCCGCGCGCGATCTTGCCGACGAGCTCGGTATCCCGGTAGGCAACGCGGTGGACTTCTGGACCGAGGCCGCTTTGTTCTCCGCCGCCGGCTACACCGCCTTCGTCTACGGCCCTGGCGACATCGCCCAGGCGCACAGCGCCGACGAGTGGATCGCACTCGATCAATTGCAGCAGTACGCAGAAACCATCTACCGGATCGTCGAACGTGGAAACGCATAAGCACACTCGCAAGACCATCGTGCGCCTGCTCTCGAGCATGGGCAGCGCGAAGGAAATCCAGCAGTACCTCAAACGCTTCTCCGAAATCGACGCCAAGCGCTTTGCCGTGGTCAAGGTGGGGGGCGCCGTGTTGCGCGACGAGTTGGCTGACCTCGCCTCGTCACTGACCTTCCTGCAGCAGGTCGGGCTCACTCCGATCGTGCTGCATGGCGCCGGCCCGCAGCTGGACGAGGAGCTGGCGGCGGCCGGCATCGAGAAGCAGACCGTCAATGGTCTGCGAGTCACGTCGCCCAAGGCGCTCGGTATCGTGCGCCGCGTGTTCCAGCAGCAGAACCTCAAGCTGGTCGAGGCATTGCAGTCGATGGACACGCGCGCCACTTCAGTGGCATCGGGCGTGTTCATGGCCAGCTATCTCGATCGCGATACCTACGGGTTGGTCGGCAAGGTGGCGAGCATCAACCTGGCGCCGATCGAGGCCAGCCTGCGCGCCGGCTCCATCCCGGTGATCGCCAGCCTCGGCGAAACCGACGAAGGGCAGATCCTCAACATCAATGCCGACTTTGCCGCCAACGAGCTGGTGCGCGTGCTGCAACCGTACAAGATCGTGTTCCTCACCGGTACCGGCGGCCTGCTCGACGAGCAGGGCAAGGTGATCGATTCGATCAATCTCAGTACCGAGTTCGATCACCTGATGACGCAACCGTGGATCAACGGCGGCATGCGCCTGAAGATCGAACAGATCGCCGATCTGCTGGCCGACCTGCCGCTGACCTCGTCGGTGTCGATCACCCGGCCGGCGGAGCTGGCCAAGGAGCTGTTCACCCACAAGGGTTCCGGCACGCTGGTGCGGCGTGGCGAGAAGGTGCTGACATTCGACTCGTGGAAAGGTATCGACCTGGCACGGATGCGCACGCTGATCGAGTCGAGTTTCGGGCGCACGCTGGTGCCGGATTATTTTGAACGCACCCAGCCGCTGCGCGTCTACGTGAGCGAGAACTATCGCACCGCGATGATCCTCACCGAAGAAGGCGGCTTGCCGTATCTGGACAAATTCGCCGTGCTCGACGATGCGCAGGGCGAGGGTCTGGGGCGTGCCGTGTGGCAGGTGATGCGCGAGGAGAATCCACAGCTGTTCTGGCGCTCGCGCCACGGCAACCCGGTCAATCCTTTCTACTATGCCGAATCGGACGGCTGCCTCAAGCAGCCGCACTGGAAGGTGTTCTGGTACGGCATCCACGACTTCGACACCATCGCCCGCTGCGTGGCGCATTGCGCACAGCGGCAGCCGACCTTGACGGACTGAAGCATGAACACGAACAGGAAGAGTATCGGCATCGTCGGTGCCCGGGGGCATACCGGCGCGGAGCTGATCCGTTTGATCGCGGCGCATCCGGCGCTGGAGCTGGCTTTCGTCTCCTCGCGCGAACTGGACGGCCAGCGCGTCGATGCGCATGTGCCCGAGTACCGCGGCGAGCTGCATTACAGCTCGCCGGCACATGAGGATCTGCCGAAGCTCGGCGCCGACGTGGTGATCCTGGCGCTGCCCAACGGCAAGGCGGCGGCCTGCGTGGCGGCGTTCGATGCGGCCGGCGTCGATCCGCTGATCGTCGACCTGTCGGCCGACTACCGTTTCGACCCGACCTGGTATTACGGCCTGCCCGAGTTGACCCGCGAAAAGTGGCGCGGCGAGAAGAGGATCAGCAATCCCGGCTGCTACGCCACCGCGATGCAGCTGTCGATCGCGCCGCTGAAGGATCTGCTGGCCGCACCTCCAGTCTGCTTCGGTGTCTCCGGCTACTCCGGTGCCGGCACCACGCCGTCGGACAAGAACGATCCGGACAAGCTGCGCGACAACCTGATGCCGTATGCGCTCACCGGCCACATGCACGAGAAGGAAGCATCGTTTCGGCTCGGCGTGCCCGTGGAGTTCATGCCGCACGTGGCACCGCATTTCCGCGGGCTCACCGTCACCACCAATCTGTACCTGTCGCGCAAGATGACGCGCGAGGACGTGCTTGCCCGTTTTCACGCGGCATACGATCACGAGAAACTGGTGAGCGTGACGGACGACGCGCCGTGGGTCAGCCGCATCGCCCATCGCCACCACGCCGAGATCGGTGGCTTTGCGCTGTCAGCCGACGGCAAGCGGGTGGTGGTCGTGGCGACGCTGGACAACTTGTTGAAGGGTGCCGCCACGCAGGCGATGCAGAACATCAACCGCGCGATCGGAGTGGACGAATACACCGCCATTCCGCTCGGCCAAGCCGAGGACACACCATGACCCAGCCACTCTGGCAAAAATCCGGCGTGCAGATCGACGCGCGCATCATGAAGTTCCTCGCCGGCGACGATGTATTGCTGGATCGCGAATTCTTCCTGCACGACATCACCGCCAGCAAGGCGCACGTGGAAGGGCTGGCGAATATCGGTGTGGTCAGTGCCGACGAGTCCGCGGCGCTGAAGCGTGAGCTGGACGTACTGGCTGCGGATTTTCGTAGCGGCGCATTCGTGCTGGACGAGCGTTACGAGGACGGCCATTCCGCGATCGAGGCACGGCTCACCGAACGCCTCGGTGATGCCGGTCGTCGCGTGCACACCGGGCGCAGCCGCAACGACCAGATCCTGGTGGCCACCCGGCTTTGGCTGAAAGAACAGCTCGCCACGCTGCAGAGGCATTGCCGTGCGATCGCGCAGGTCTGCCTCGATCGTGCCGCGCAGCCAGCACTGCCATTACCTGGTTACACGCATCTGCAACGCGCCGTGGTGTCGTCCAACGCGATGTGGTTTGCCGGTTTCGCCGAAGGTTTCATCGACAACGCATGGCGCGCGCAGCAGACATCGATGTGGATCGATGCCAATCCGCTGGGTACCGCGGCCGGCTACGGCGTGAATCTCAAGCTCGATCGCGAGCACACCACACAGGCGCTCGGCTTCTCGCGCATGCAGGTGTCGCCGATCTATGCGCAACTCTCGCGCGGCAAGTTCGAAATGGCGGTGCTGGAAGCGATCGGCAGCGCACTGCTCGACCTGCGTCGAATGGCGTGGGACCTGTCGCTGTTCACCACCGCGGAATTCGATTTCGTGAAGCTGCCGCCGGAGTACACCACCGGCAGCTCGATCATGCCGAACAAGCGCAACCCCGACGTAGTGGAACTGCTGCGTGCCAGCTACGCCAGCGTGGCTGCTGCGCGCACCGAGATCGAGCAGCTGCTGTCGCTGCCATCGGGTTACCAGCGCGATTTGCAGTTCTCCAAGGGTTCGCTGTTCCATGGCTGCCGTCACGGTCTGAGCGCACTGGAGCTGGTGCCGGATCTGCTGGCGCGGCTGCAGTGGAATGAAGCATCGATGCGTGCTGCGATCGAGCCGGCGATGTATGCCACCGACGTGGCGATCGAGCAGGCCGCCGCCGGTGTGCCGTTCCGCGATGCTTATCGTGCCGCGGCGGAAACCGCGGCATCCGCGGGTCAGGGCCGTACGCCGGAAAGCAGCCTCGTCGCGCGTGTGTCGCCGGGTTCGGGCCACGACCTGCGGCTGGAGGAACTGCGCGCGCGGCTGGATCAATTGGGCAGTTGAAGGGAACCGGCATGAACGCGCATGTGGGATTGCTCGAACAAGTGTTGCCGCAGTGGCGCCGCGCCGTGCTGAAGGTCGGCAGCAACCTGCTGGCCGCGGACGGCGGCGGTCTCACACCGCGTTATGCCGAGGCGCTGGCCGCCTTCATCGCTGCCAGCCATGCTGCTGGCCGGCAGGTGGTGCTGGTGTCCTCCGGCGCGGTGGCGGCGGGCCGTGCGCTGCTGCGCGAGCGCAAACCGGCCGGCGATGCGCTGGTCGCGCGGCAGGCGCTGGCCGCGCTGGGCCAGGCGCCGATGATTGCACTGTGGCAATCGCTGTCCGCACGACCGGTGGCGCAGGTGCTGCTCACGCATGACGACCTGCGCAACCGGCGGCGCTACCTCAATGCGCGCGCGACCTTGCGCGAACTGCTGGCGCTGGACGTGCTGCCGGTAGTCAACGAGAACGACACCGTGGCGGTGGACGAGCTCAAGCTGGGCGACAACGACAATCTCGCCGCGATCGTCGCGGCGCTGGTCGATGCCGACCTGCTGCTGATCGCATCCGATGTCGATGCGCTGTACAGTGCCGATCCGCGTCGCGATCCCGATGCCGTGCCGGTTGCCCATGTCGCTGCATTGACGCCGCAAATCCTGGCGATGGCCGGCGGCAGCGGCAGCACGGCGGGTACCGGCGGCATGCGCACCAAGCTGGAAGCGGCGGTCAAGGCATCCGCGGCCGGCATTCCCAGTGCGTTGTTCAGCGGCCGCGATGAGGCAACCGTGCAGGCGCTGCAGCACGGCCGCCTGCGCGGCACCTTGATCGCTGCCGCAAGCAGCCGCATGCAGGCGCGCAAATACTGGTTGCGTCACGCACCCGCTGCGCCGGGTTGCATCCGCGTCGACGCGGGTGCCGCGCAGGCGCTGGCCGGCGGCCGCGTGTCGTTGCTGCCCGGCGGCGTGCTCGGCGCCGACGGCGAGTTTCATCGCGGCGACCTGGTGGAGATCGTCGACGCCGCCGACAAAGCCATCGCACGCGGCCTCAGTCAGTACGGCGCCGCCGAGGTGCGTCGGTTGGCCGGACGGCACAGCCGCGAGATCGACACCGTGCTCGGTTACAGCTACGGCGCCGAGGTAGTGCATCGCGACGACCTCATCACCATGGGCCATCCCGTCGCGCCCGACCAGGAGATCAGCGCATGAACACGACCCGACAGCAGGCATTGGCCTGTCGCGATGCCGCCCAGGTCGTCGCTGCACTGGGTAGCGACGCCAAGCGCGCCTTGCTGCGCGATATGGCCGCGGCGCTGGAAACACAATCCGCCGCGGTACTGGCGGCGAATGCCCAGGATATGCGGCAGGCTGCGGCGAAAGGTGTGCAGGGCGCGATGCTCGATCGCCTGCGGCTGGACGAGACGCGCGTGGCCGGCATCGCCAGCGCGTTGCGCGAAGTGGCCGAACTGCCTGACCCGGTTGGCGTGGTGACGCGCCATGAGACGCGGCCGAATGGCTTGTCCATCGAACGCGTGCGCATTCCGCTCGGTGTCATTGCGATGATCTACGAGGCGCGCCCCAACGTCACCGCCGACGCCGCGGCGTTGTGCTTGATGGCCGGCAACGGTGTGATCCTGCGCGGCGGCTCCGAGGCGATCCACTCCAACACGGCGATTGCCACCGCATTGAAGTCAGCTCTGGAAGCGCATGGCGTGCCTGCTGCCGCGCTGACTCTGATCGAGGACCTGCGCCGCGAGACCATGATCGAACTGCTGCAGCTCAGCGACATTGTCGACCTAGCCATTCCCCGCGGCGGCGAAGGCCTGATCCGCTTCGTCGCCGAGCATGCGCGCGTGCCGGTGATCAAGCATTACAAGGGCGTCTGCCACCTGTACGTGGACCGCAGCGCCGACCCCGCACTCGCGCTGAACCTGCTGATCGACGGCAAGACCTCGCGCCCCGGCGTGTGCAACGCGCTGGAGACGCTGCTGGTGCATCGGGACATCGCCAGCACTTTCCTGCCGCAGGCGGTGCAAGCGCTGCGCGAACGCGGCGTCGAATGGCGCGGCGACGAACGCAGCTGCGCGCTGGTGCCCGGCATGCATGCAGCCAGCGACGACGACTACGTCGCCGAATTCCTGGACCTGATCCTCGCCGTGCGCGTGGTCGATGATCTCGACGAAGCCATTGCCCATATCCACCGCTACGGCTCCGACCATACCGAAGTGATCGCCACCCGCGATGAAGCTGTCGCGCAACGCTTCGTGCAGGCGATCCGCTCGGCGGTGGTGATGGTCAACGCCTCCTCACGCTTCAGCGACGGCGGCGAGCTGGGCCTGGGCGCCGAGATCGGCATCTCCACCACGCGCCTGCATGCCTACGGCCCAATGGGCGCCGAAGCGCTCACGGTGGAGCGCTTCGTGGTGCGTGGGGAAGGGCAGGTAAGACACCCGCAAAGCCGGATCTAACGCTTGAATGTCTGCTTTCGGTGGCGGGAGCGAACCTTAGCTATTTAGCCCAGATCAGCACTTTATGCAGTGGTTTGATTTGGTCAGCATCCGGTGCGTTGCAATCGGGCGGAACCTTGCACGCGTAAGTGAAGCTAGCAAACGGTGCCGACCCTTCCAGCGCGGGGTGTGAAAGAGGATTCTTGGAAGCCTCAGCCATCGACTCGTTACACGCCCTTACACTCGGGTAGGTGTTAACGAAGACAACGTCACCAACAGCGGAATTGTCGGCATGTCTGCTGCCGACAATGGCGATACCGGCAACACAGCCTTCAGCGGACGCGGCCGAGGCCCAAGCCAATGTCAGCAAAAGGCATGCATATCGGTACATAAGTGCTCCTGTTGGACTCCTGAAAAGCCGCGCCGCGTTCAGGCCAGTCAATGTCCGCTCCGGGCCGAAAAGCGGATGTCAGGCGTCAACGCCAGAATTCGGTGAGCTGCCCGGCAAGGGCTCTGCCTTGGTTGTAACCGGCTTGAGCAGCGGGCGGACGCGTCGAGAGATCCATCATGTTGATACCGAACGCGTTGAGCGAGTCGCCGTCCGGGAAGATCGTCTCGACTCTGCTGCCGCCCGCGCGGAGTTCGTCGACCTGTGCAGCAAGCTGCATGCCCCACTCCTGCGGATGCCGTGATCTTCCACCGAACGGCGACAGCACCAGCACCCGTGCGTATCCGGCTGCCAGATCGGCATTCTCGTTGCGTCGGTAGCCACCGTCGATGTATCGGTTGTCGCCGATGCTGTAAGGAGGGACACCGAAGCCGTTGGAAGTGCTGGCGGCGACGGCGTCCACGAGCTCGACTCCACTATGGCGGTCAAACACGACCGGCTCGCCGGTATGCGCATCGACCGCCGTGATGAGTAACGGCTGTTGCGGCCAGCGCTGACTAGGCAGCCGAGCGGCGACGACAGCGCGCCACCGAGTCTGCCAGGAGCCGTCCGATGCCGCGTCCATTTCGAGTGCCGCCGCACCCATTCTGCGGCGCATATCGGCCGCATCCTCAGCGGCGGCGATAATTCGGCTCGTTATCTCCATATGGTTCGCCGCCGGCCCAAGGGGAACGCGTCCGACCTCGGGTCCGGCCGGACCATGCCGCTGCTGGGGTGCAGCGGAAAGAATGGCGGCAAGCAGTTCGGTCGGGGTCGCGCTAGTGATCTGGGCCGCGGCTGTCGATCCAGCCGATGTCCCGATGATCAAATCGGCTCCGGTCACGTCCAGGCCGGCATTGAACAGGCCGGCGATGACGCCGATCTCCCACGCATTGCCGGCCGATCCACCGCCATGGAGGACCAACGCCCGCTGACGTCCGGTTTCCATGCCGCCCCCTGTATGAATTGATCCGATCAAGTCGATGATTTTTGCCTGCTGGTCAAGAATGTCCGCTTCGGATCGAGCAGGCATAAGTAGTTAGAGCGTCGGCAAATCAGCTGCGACTCCACTCTCGCACCGCCTCCGCAAATACCAGGCAGTCCTCGAACCGGTTGTACAACGGTGCCGGCGAGATGCGGATCACATCGGGTTCGCGCCAGTCGCCGATGATGCCGTGTTTCATCAGGTACTCGAATAGCGCGCGGCCGCGGTCACGGCCTTCGATCACGCGGATCGACAGTTGGGCGCCACGGTGCTGCGGGTTGGCCGGCGTGACTACCTGCAGCACGTCGGCCAGCTGCGTCTGCACCAGCCATTCCAGATAGCCGGTGAGTTGCAGTGATTTCGCACGTAGCGCGGTCATGCCGGCGCGGCGGAATATTTCCAACGACACGCGCAAAGGCACCAGTGCCAGGATCGGTGGATTGGACAATTGCCAACCATCGGCGCCTGCCGTGGGCACGAACTCGGGGCCCATCTGGAAGCGGGTGGTCTTGTCGTGGCCCCACCAGCCGGCGAAGCGCGGCAGCTGGGCTTTGGCATGACGCTCGTGGACGAACGCGCCGCCGACCGCGCCGGGGCCGCTGTTGAGATATTTGTAGCTGCACCAGATCGCGAAGTCGGCGCCGCTATCGTGCAGTTGCAGGGGCAGGTTGCCCACGGCATGGGCGAGGTCGAAGCCGACCGTGCAACCGTGTTTGTGTCCCAGCGCAGTGATCGCCTTGAGGTCGAAAGCCTGGCCGGTGCGGTATTGAACGCCGGGCAGCATCACCAGCGCGACGCGTGAGCCGTGTTCGGCCAGCGCGCGTTCTATCGCGGCGGGCGAGGTCGTGCCGTTCGGTTCGTCGGGTTGCAGCTCGATCAACGCGCCGGCCGGATCGAAGCCGTGGAAGCGGATCTGCGATTCCACCGCGTAGCGATCGGTGGGAAACGCGCCTGCCTCGATCAGGATCGCCGGGCGCTCTTTCGTGGGGCGATAGAAGCTCACCATCATCAGGTGCAGGTTCACGCCCAAGGTGTTCATCGCCACCACTTCGGAAGGCTGGGCACCGACTATGGCGGCGAGATCGTCGCGCACGAACTCGTGATAGTCCATCCACGGCAGGCGGCCCTTGAAGTGGCCTTCCACACCCAGCTCACCCCAGTAATCGAGTTCCGCATTGACCGCCTCGCGCACGGCGCGCGGCTGCAGGCCCAGCGAGTTGCCGCAGAAGTACACGCTGTCTAACGGCCGGCTGTCTAACGGCCGGTTGTCTGACGGCGGGCCGTCGTGGCCTTCGTGTGGAGGGATCAGGAATTCGTCGCGGAACGCGCGCAGCGGGTCGGCGGCGTCCCGGGCACGAGCCCAGTCGAGGTTGGCTTCAAAGCTTGCGGACATCGGGCGATCTCTTCGGAGTGGAAGCCGGGCTTACTTCAATTGCGCCGCGATCGCCTCGCAACCCTTGTCGAATTCGGCCTTCCACGCGGCGCCGGCCAGGCTCTGGCTGGGACGCACGCAGCGCAGCTGGATCGCGTGGCCGTTCTTGAACCAATAGTGTTCGGTGTAGCTGAATTCGGTGGCGTTTTCCTGCGCGGTGTAGGTGTAGCTGTTCGGCCCCGGCGGCAACGCAGCAACCTTGTAGCCGGGCAGCGCCATCGCCTTCGCGGTGGCCTCGCTCTTGTATTGATTGAAGCTGTTGACGTCGTTGACCAGTTTCACCGTGACGGTGATACGGGCAAGGCTGTTCTTGCCGGTGGGCGAGGGATCGGGCACCTGGAACACCTTTGCTTCGGGATCGCCCTGGGTTTCCATGATGCCGAGCCAGTTGTCCGGCGTGCTGAAGTGGACGCTGCCGTCAGCCATGCTGACATCGGTGGCGTGGACGCTGCCGGCCAGCAGCATGGCGGTGGTCAGGGCGATCGCGATCGTAACGGTGCTGCGCAAAAAACTCATGCTGATTCCTTGGGGATGACGTCGGGGACGAAGCGATGGCGGGGCAGGCCCAGCCATTCCAGCGCGGTACCGTGGAACAGCCGGGAACGTTCGATGTCGTTCAGGCCCAGTGCCTCGATGCCGCTGCCGGGTTCCTGTTCACCCAGCGGGAAAGGATAGTCGGTGCCGAGCATCACCTGCTCGACGCCCGTCACATCCAGCAGATAACGCAGCGCCCGGTCGTCGTGCACGCAGGAGTCGAAATAGAAGCGCTTGAGGTATTCGCGCGGGTTGCGCGGATTGTCGGTGGCGACCAGGTCCGGACGCATCTTGAAGCCGTGCTCGATGCGGCCGATCGTCGACGGAAAACTGCCGCCGCCGTGCGCCAGCATCACACGCAGTTTCGGCAGCCGTTCCAGTACGCCGCCGAAGGCGAGGCAGCATGCGGCGCGGGTCTGTTCGGCCGGCATGCCGACCAGCCATGGCATCCAGTACTTCGGCATGCTGTCCGCGCCCATCATGTCCCACGGATGCACCAGTACCGCCGCACCGAGGTCGGCGGCGGCCTCGAAGAACGGGAACAGTTCCGGCGCATCCAGATTCCAGTCGCCGCAGTGCGAGCCGATCTGCACGCCTTGCAGGCCCAGTTCGTCGATGCAACGCTCCAGCTCGCGGACCGCCAGCTTCGGTGCCTGCAGCGGCACCGTGCCGATGCCGGCGTAGTGACGCGGATAGTCGCGGCAGATGCCGGCCATGTGATCGTTCAAATGGCGATGCAACTCCAGTGCCTGATAGCCCGGCGCCCAGTACGAGAACAGTACGGGCACGGTGGAGATCACCTGCACGTCGACACCGAAACGGGCGTAGTCGTCGATGCGCGTCTGCGGATCGAATGCCGAATCCCACACTTCGCGGAAAAATTTGCTGTCCTTGTAGATACGGTGACGCTCATCGGTATGCGTCATCACCGGAAAGCGGTCGTCGCCGTACTTGGTCGCCAGATTCGGCCAGTCGCGGGGCAGGATGTGCGCGTGGGTATCGATCTTGAGCATCCGCGCAGTGTAAAACCTTCGCGCGGCTGCGTCGCGTTGCGCCGTATTCCTAGGCCGGTCGCGGGTCCGTCGCAGTAGCGGGTTCCGGACGACTGCGGTTCGCCACGTGGGCGAGCGTATCGATATTGTCCACCAGCCGGTCGGTGACCCGCGCCAGCAGCTCGGCGGTGGCACGATCTCCGGCGTTCTGGGTGACGCCGACCAGCGTGCGCTGCATGGCACGCAGTGGCGGCAGGGGATCCATCGTCCGCTGTTCGCGCAGTGCCGCGGCAATCGTCTGCAGGGCGTCAGCGGCGTGCTCGATGAAACGGCTGATCTCGTCTTGCGCGGACAGCGTGGCGAGATCGTCGAGCAACGCCTCCAGCGTCATGGCGGTGCGCGCCAGGCGGTTGCCGTTGGCGAACAGTGCGCGGGCCAGCGCCAGCAGTTCCGGCGGAGTGGCCGGCTCAGTGCGCATGCGGTCGATCGAAGCCTGCGCATTGGTGCGGGCGGTGCGGGCTGCGGTGCGGGTGTCGCGCCGGACGCCCGCCTGCCCGGGTTGCGTCATGGCGCGCAAATAACTGGCGTAGGCGTCCAGCATCACCGCCAGCGCGGCGCGCGCGCGGCCGCGTTCCCAGGTCGGCCACGCCACGTAGGCGAGCAAGGCCATGCCGCAGCCGAGCGCGGTATTGATCACGCGATCCGACACGGCGGCACCGGAATTGACGCCCTCGAACGAAAGCAGGATGACCACGGTGCCGGTCAGCGCCGCCACCGCGAAGCCGTAGTGCGCGGTGGCCAGGTAACGGAACGCCATGCACAGCAACGCCATCAGTGCCAGGTGTGCCCACGGTTCGTTCGGCGTGATGTGCAGCAGCACGGTGGTGAGCACCAGCCCCAGCACCGTGCCGAGTACGCGCAGCAGGCCGAAGTTGAAGGTGGCGGCGAAGTCCGGCCGCAGCACGATGGCCGCCGTCATCGGCAGCCAGTAGCCGTGTGGCAGCTGCAGCAGGCGCGAGATCCACAGCGCGGCGCTGAGGCAGACCGCCATGCGCACGGCGTGGCGGAATGCCACCGAGCGCGGCGTGAGGTTGGCGCGCAACGTGGCCCAGGTGGAGCCGCTGCGCAATGCCTTGGGCAGGCGGGTTTCTTCGGCACTGGCACGCAGTTCGCCGCGGCTGCCGGCCCAGTCGGCGTTGCGCACCGCGGCGGCCAACTGGCCGGCGAGAGCATGGATGTGCGCGGCCAGGCCGCTGGCGGGGCTGTCGTTGTCGAACAGCGCCTGTTCGCTGGCACGCAAGGTCTGCAGCGCGCGGCTGGCCTGCTCCGGTGATTCACCTTGTGCCAGTGCGTCGGCAATCGCCGCCAGCACGCGCGCGGCGTCCTCGCGGAACATCGCGTGGGTGGTCGGATCGGCGTGCAGCTCGGTCATTGCGGTGAGCTCCAGCCGGATCCGTTCGGCCAGCTCCAGCAGCACGCCGAACGCTTCCATCGCGCGACCGTGGGCGCGGTGACGGCCCAGCAGGGTTTGCTGCAACGTAGTCATCGCCTCGGTCAGCGCCGGCACATCGGTGTCGTCATGCGCTTGCTGCCTGGCCAGCACGGCAAGACCGGTGTACACGTGGGTCAGTGCCTGGCGCTCGGGCCAGTAGCGTTGCAGCGGCCACGCGGCCAGCGAGAACACGGTAAGCAGCAGACCGCCACTGAAAATCAGGGCGGCGCCGCCGAGCGCTCCATGCAGCGATGTCGGCGTCGACGCGGTGATCACCAGCAGGATCATGCTGGTCATGCCGACCCGCGCGGTATCGATGCCGAATACCACCAGCAGGCCTCCGAAGAATCCGCAGGCGGCGGTGGCGATCAGGATCGGCAGCAAGTGGCCGCCGATCAGAAAACCCACCAGCGCGGCAACGCCGGCAGCCAGCGAGGCGAGCAGCAATTGGCGCAGGCGCTGCCGGTACGGTCCGGGCTGATCGGAAAACATCGTGTCCAGCGCGCCGGCTGCCACGCCCAGCCCGATCTGCGGGTAACCCATGGCCAGACCGACACCCAGCGGCAGCACCACCGCGGCGGTATTGCGCAGGACCACCTGCCACGGCACGTCCGGCCGCTTGATGACGGTCAGGCTTTCGATCGCATGGGCGCGTAGCGAATAGTCGCTGGAGGACATGGGAGTTTCGTCGACATCGCGGGAGCGATGATTCTGCACTATATGTACGCAGCCCACGTGGGAGCGACTTCAGTCGCGATCACCCTTGCGATGAAGCAGAGCAATCGCGACCGAAGTCCCTCCTACAGAAGAAAAAAGGTATCAAGCCCGGCCGGCAAACTCGCCGGTGAGCGTGTTCACCCACACTTTCTCATCGTTGCTGATGTACTCGGGCACCTGCACTTCGATGCCGGTGTTGAGCGTGGCCGGCTTGTTGCGCTTGGTGGCGCTGGAGCCCTTCATTTCCGGCGCGGTGTCGACCACGGTCAGGATCACGCTGCTCGGTACCTGCAGGCCGACCGGCGCATCGTCGATCAGCTGCACGTAATAGCCCTCGATACCTTCGACGATGTAGCCGGCATTGTCTCCCACCAGCTCGGGCGAGAGCGGGTACTGGGTGTAATCCTCGGCATCCATGAATACGAACGCGCCGTCATCCATGTACGAGAAATTCGCGGCGCGACGAACCAGATCCATCTCGCGCAGCTCGTCGTCGGCACGCAGGCTGAGGTCGAACTTGCGTCCGCCGGGAATCGAATACAGGGTGAAACGGAAGGTGACATTGCCGCCGCGCGCACTGGGCGAGCTGCGCTCGATGTCGCGCACCTGATAGACGGTGCCGTCGTGTTCGACCACATTGCCTTTCTTGACGTCGGAAGCTTTCATGGGTTTGACCGGGAATGGAGAATCGGGAATAGGGAATCGTAAAAACAGCAGCGGGCGGGACAGGACACCGGGCTTTGCGATTCCCGACTCTCCATTCCCGATTCCCGGCTACTTGGGTTGAAGCCGCACCGCGCCATCGAGGCGAATGGTTTCGCCGTTGATGTAGCGGTTGCCGAGGATGAAGGCGACGGTGCTGGCGTATTCGTTCGGCTGGCCCAGGCGCGCCGGGAACGGGATCGAGGCGGACAGCGACTGCTGCACGGCTTCCGACATGCCATCGACCATCGGGGTCCAGAAGATGCCCGGGGCGATCGTCGCCACGCGGATGCCGAAGCGAGCCAGTTCGCGCGCCATCGGCAAGGTCATGCCTACCACGCCGCCTTTGGAGGCGGAATACGCGGCCTGGCCGATCTGGCCTTCGTAGGCGGCGACGCTGGCGGTGTTGATGATCACGCCGCGCTCGCCGTCCTCGCCCGCCTCGTTGTCCTGCATCAGTGCGGCGGTGGCCTTGGCCACGTTGAAACTGCCAACCAGGTTCACCATCACCGTGCTGGAGAAGTTCGCCAGCGGCATCGGGCCTTCCTTGCCCAGCACGCGGCCGGCACCGAGGATGCCGGCACAGTTGATCAGCACATTGAGACCGCCCATCGCGTCACGTGCGGCGGCCACGTTGGCGCTCACGCCGTCTTCGGAAGTGACATCGGTGCGGAAGAAGCGCGCCGCGTCGCCCAGTTCCTTCGCAGCGGCGTGGCCTTTCTCGTCGTTGACGTCGAACAGGGCGACCTTGCCGCCATGCGCGACAAGATGTTGCGCCACCGCATGGCCGAGGCCGGAGGCTCCGCCGGTGATGATTGCCTTGACCTGATTCAACTGCATGAAGGTATCCGGGTGCCGAAAAACCCACATAGTAGCGGAGCTGCCGATCCGCCGTGATCCGGGCCGCCCATCCGCAGCCGCTAGGTGGCGTTCAGCCTGGCGGATCGTTTGACCGGTGCCGTTCAGGAAAGCTTGCTAGGCTTCAGCAACGGGAGCCATGATGGTGTGTAGCACGGCCAGCGTTCCCCCTATTTTCCAAGGAGACATGTCATGAAAAGGTACCTGATTCTTCTGGCCAGCGGTCTGCTGTGCGCTGCGACCGCGGCGGCCGCCAGCCCGTCGCCGCAGCATGACGATCGCGGTCAGCAGGACGACCAGGACTGGCATGGCAACCACGGCAACGGCAACGGCAACCACGGCAATCACGGCAACAAGCATGATCGTGACGACAATGGCCATGGCCGCGACTGGGACGATCGCGGCGACCATGGCCGTGGCCATGACCGGGATCGCGAGGTCCGCTATGACCGTGACGACCATCGCGGCTATTACGTGAGTCACGACCGCGGCCGTCACGAGGGCTGGTACAAGCGTGGCGGGTACGTCCCGGTCGAATACCGTGACCGCCGCTATGAAGTGGAGGACTGGCAGGTCTATCACCTGCGTCAGCCGCCGTACGGCTATCGCTACGTGCGTGGTGACGACGGCCAGTTCCTGCTGGTGGCGATCGCCACTGGCGTCATCGCGGACATCCTGCTTTCGCACTGATGCGGAAAGCTGCATTCACCGCTTTGTCGCAAGTTGAGTAAAAACATCAGGCCCGCTTCAGGCGGGCCTGATGTTTTTTAGCGATCCTGCGCGGCGATCGAGCTGTCCAGCAAGCGCCGTAGTGCAGCCGTCCCCGCCATGTCCGGGAAAGCTATCACCGGGGGCGGCGGAGACGCCGCGGGCTGCAGCTCTTTCTGCCACACGCCCACGTCCCACCATTGGCCAAGCTTGTAGCCGCACTGGCGCCATACGCCGGCGGGGCTGAAACCCATGGCTTCATGCATGGCCACGCTGATCGTTCCGGGCAGAGTGATCACGCCGACGGCCTGGTTGATGCCTTGCAATCGCATCGCGTCCAGCAGCGTGCCATAGAGTCGGCGGGCGATGCCGCGACGATGTGCATCGTCGCGAACATAGATCGAGGTTTCCGCAATCCAGTCGTAGGCGGCGCGTTCCCGAAAGCGCCCGGCATAGGCATAGGCCAGTACTTCACCGCCTTCTTCCCACACCAGCCAGGGGTAATGCCGCAGGCGGGCCTGGATGCGTTCGCGCATCGCGGGCACGCCGGGCAGCTCGGTCTCGAACGTGGCTACCCCGTCGGCAATCGAGGGGGCGTAGATCGCGTGGATGGCGGCGGCGTCTTCGTCGCGGGCGATGCGTATCATCGAAAGTCCGCCTTCGGCACGTGAGGTATTTCCAACTGCACGGCTTGCCGTGCCTGCGTGATGGCGATATGCGGATCGCACCGGTTCATGGCTTGCTCACAGCTCGCGGATGAAGAAACGGTCGCAGCTGAAATGCCCGGTGCCGCCCATCGGCGCGCACAGCGCGGTGAAGCCGCTGCGCTTGTACAGCGCTTGCGCCGCATCCATGCCGGTCAGCGTTTCCAGATAGCAGCGCCGGAAGCCGTGCGCGCGTGCCGCATCGAGGCAGCGCTGCATCATCGCGCTGCCGGCGCCGATGCCGCGTGCCCGCGGCAGGAAATACATCTTGCGCAATTCGCACACGTCCGGCTCGGCATTCTCCAGCGGCGCGACGCCGCCACCGCCGATGACCATGCCGTCGCGCTCGACCACAAAGTAGCTGGAACGTGGCTGCGCATAGGCTTCATACATGGTGTCGACCTCGGCATCATGGATCGCGAAGCCAGGGCCGTCGGCGCCGAACTCGGGCATCACGCTGCGGATGACCGCGGCCATCGCGATGTTGTCGCGCGGCTCGATCGGGCGGATTTGGAACGTCTCGTTCATGGTGTGGCTGCGGGGCTGCGGTAGGAGATGCCGTCCTTCATCACGAAGACCGGGTGGGCGAGATCGTCGATCTGCGTGCTGGGATCGCCGCTGAATGCGGCAAGGTCGGCATCCAGGCCCGGCGCGATGCGGCCGAAGTGTTGCGACTGGCGCAGGATCTTCGCCGCCACGTCGGTGGCCGCGTGCAGCGCCTGAGCCGGCGTCATGCCGTCGCGCACCATCGCCACGGGCTCGCGCCAGTTGGTGCCGTGCGCGAACACGCCCACATCACTGCCGTTGCCGATGGTGACGCCGACTTTCAGCGCGGTACGAAACGCGCGCTCGGCCTCCTTCATGGCGGGTGTCGGTTCGGACTTGCCCGGCACGTAGTGCTGGAAATACTCCGAGGTCGCGTCGACTGCGGTGAGCGTGGGTTCATAGGCCACACCCTTTTGCTTGAGCAAGCGGAAGGTCGCCTCGCTGGCGCCGTAACCGTGTTCGATGGTGTCCACGCCGGCCTCGACCGCCATGCGCACGCCGGCCTCGCTGGCGGCATGCGCTGCGACCGGACGGCCGATCTGGTGCGCCGTATCGACGATGGCCTTCAGTTCCGCCGGGTTGAGGGTGGGCGCGGTTTCACCGCCCGTGCCCACCCGATAGTCCGCATACAGCTTGATCCAGTCGGCGCCGCGGGCGGCCTGCTCGCGCACGGCGGCGATCGCCGCATCCGCGCCGCTGACCGGCTGCGCCCCTTGCGGCAAGTCGAGATCCGGACGGAAGCTGCGCGGCCCCGGCCCGTAGCTGGCGGTGGCGACGATGGCCCGGGTGGCGACGAACATCCGTGGCCCCGGGATCAGTCCTTCGTTGATCGCACGCTGGATCGACACGTCGGCAAAGCCGGCACCCTCGGTGCCGAGGTCGCGCAGCGCGGTGAAGCCGGCCATCAGTGTGGCTTTGGCATGGGCGGCGGCCTCCAGCGTGCGGTAGTCCTGCGGTTCGGTCAGTACCTGGTCGTTCCACAACGTTTCGTTGTAGGGATGCAGGAACAGGTGCGAGTGCAGATCGATCAGCCCGGGCGTGAGCGTGGCACCGGGCAACTCGACGCGCTGCGCGCCGGCGGGTGCGTGCACCGATGCGACAGGGCCGGCGGCAGCGATCACGCCGTCGTGTACCAGCACCGCCCAGCCACGATGCGCGGCATCGCCATCGCCGGTCCACACGCGCTCGGGCAGCAGCAGCCAGTCGCCTTTCGGCGTCGCGGCCAGCGTGGGCAGGGCACATAGCACGAGCAGTAGCGCTGCTGTGTTCCGACACCACGCCATCAGGTTCGCACGCATCGCATCACCCCGTATCGATCGAAAACTGATGATAGCGACCACTGGCGGGTTTCGGCGAGGCGCGCTCAGGCGGGCGCGGTGCGCGCGCGGGTGACCCGGCTGGCGGTGTCTTTGTGCAGTTGCGCGGCCAGCCATGCGCCGGTGGCCACCAGCAGGTCGAGGTCGACGCCGGTGCTCATGCCCATGCCGTGCAGCATGTAGACCACGTCTTCGCTGGCCACGTTGCCGGTGGCGCCCTTCGCGTAAGGGCAGCCGCCGGTACCGGAAACCGAGCTGTCCACCACGCGCACGCCTTCTTCCAGGCAAGCCAGGATATTCGCCAACGCCTGGCCGTACGTGTCGTGGAAATGCACTGCCAGCGCCGCCATCGGCACCTCCTGCGCCACCGCGTGCAGCATTGCCCGCGCCTTGGCCGGCGTGCCCACGCCGATGGTGTCGCCCAGCGAAATCTCGTGACAGCCCAGCTCGTACATCCGGCGCGCCACGCGCACCACGTCGGCGACCGGCACTTCGCCCTGGTACGGGCAACCAAGCACGGTGGAGACGTAGCCGCGTACTTTCACCTGGTCGGCCCTGGCCTGTTCGATTACCGGAATGAAGCGCTCGATCGACTCGTCGATCGAGGCGTTGATGTTCTTGCGGTTGAACGCTTCCGACGCCGCAGTGAACACGGCGATGTCCGTCGCACCCACTTCGCGGGCACGCTGATAACCCTGCAGGTTCGGCACCAGCACCGGGTAGCTCACCCCGGGTACTTTGCGGATTCCACGGAACACCTCGGCCGCGTCGGCCAGCTGCGGCACCCACTTCGGGCTGACGAAGCTGGTCGCTTCGATGGTCTGCAGACCCGTTGAAGAAAGGCGATCGATCAGCGCGATCTTCACGTCGGCCGGCAGCAGAGTCTTTTCGTTCTGCAGGCCGTCGCGTGCCCCGACTTCGACAATGCGGACGTGATTGGAAGAAGTCATGCGAGGTCTCCGGAAAATTTACCTTCTCCCTGCGGGAGAAGGTGCCCCGAAGGGGCGGATGAGGGTTCGGTCTTGCCCTAATGTGTCGCGCTGGCTGAACCCTCACCCCAACCCTCTCCGATTGGGAGAGGGGCTAGAGCATCATGCCTCGAAGCGCACCAGCACGGCGTCCGCCTCGACAAATTCGCCTTGCGCGGCGTTCACGCTCTCGATGGTGCCGGCGCGTGGCGCCTTCAAGGCCAGTTCCATCTTCATGGCCTCCATCACCAGCAGTTCCTGGCCGTGTTCGACCACATCGCCGGCTTTCGCCTTGACCAGTACGATGCGGCCGGGCATCGGCGCGATGACCTGGTTGCCGCCTGCGGCGTCCTTCGACTCCCACGCGAACGCGGCAGCACGGGCGAAGCTGTAGCGCTGGCCGTGGGCGTCGTGCAGCAGCACATGAGCTGCATCGGCATGCAGCGGTACGCGTTGCGATTCCCCGTCGAAGCGCGCGCTCAGGTTGTCGTCGAGAAGGCGCGCACCGCGTACTTCGCACGTCGCCTCACCACGACGCAGCTGATAGCTGCCGTCATGGCCGTGGGCCTCGATGTCGTAACGCTGTTCGCGCAAGGTCAACGCGATGATCCGCTTGCCCGCATGGCCGATGCGCCAGGCGTCGGCGCGGGCCCATGGTGAATGCGGATCGGCAGCGACGGCACCGATGCTCAGTTCGTCGTGGAGCAGGGCGGCGGTAGCCGCGGCGAACAGCACCGGGTCCGTCGGCACCACCTCGCCGACCAGGAATTCTTCCAGGTGGCGGTCCAGATAGCCGGTGTCGATGCGGCCCTCGATCACGGCCGGGTGGCGGGCGAGTCGCTCGAGAAAACCGATGTTCGATTTCGGGCCCACGATTTCGCATGCGGCCAACGCCTCGCGCAACCGCTGCAAGGCCTGCTCGCGGGTGGCATCGAACACGATCAGCTTGGCGATCATCGGATCGTAGAAGATCGTCACCGTGTCGCCTTCGATCACGCCGCCGTCGATGCGCACATGTGCCGAGGGTGCGGGAAGACGCAGCGTCTGCAGCTTGCCGGAACCGGGCAGGAAGTTCTGGTCCGGGTCTTCCGCGTACAGGCGCACTTCGATCGCGTGGCCATGTGCGTGGACTTGCTCTTGTCGCAGCGGCAGCGGTTCGCCCGAGGCCACCCGCAGCTGCCATTCGACCAGGTCCAGCCCCAGCGTCAGCTCGGTGACCGGATGCTCGACCTGCAGACGGGTGTTCATTTCCATGAAGAAGAACTCGCCGCTCTGCGCGACGATGAACTCCACCGTGCCGGCGCCGACGTAGTCGACCGCTTTCGCCGCGGCGACGGCCGCTTCGCCCATGGCCTTGCGGCGCGCCGCGTCGAGGAACGGCGAGGGCGTTTCCTCCAGCACCTTCTGGTAGCGGCGCTGGGCCGAGCATTCGCGCTCGTTGAGGTGGATCACGTTGCCCAGGGTGTCGCCGAACACCTGGAATTCGATATGCCGCGGATGCTCGACGTAGCGTTCCAGGATCACCCGTGCATCGCCGAATGAGCTGGTCGCCTCGCGTTGCGCGGAGCCGAGCGCGTCGGCGAATTCGCCCGCGTTGCGCACGATGCGCATGCCCTTGCCGCCGCCGCCGGCCGCCGCCTTGATCATCAGCGGGAAGCCGGTCTTCGCGGCCTGTTCGGCGAGGAATGCGCCGTCCTGGTTCTCGCCGTGATAGCCGGGTACCAGCGGCACAGCGTGTTGTTCCATCAGCGCCTTGGCTGCGGCCTTGGAACCCATCGCGTCGATGCTTTCCGGGCGCGGGCCAATGAAAGCGATGCCGGCATCCATGCAGGCGCGGGCGAAGCCGGTGTTCTCCGACAGAAAGCCGTAACCGGGATGGATGGCCTGCGCGCCGGTTTTTTTCGCCACGTCGAGAATGACGTCGCCGCGCAGATACGAGTCAGCCGGGCGCGGGCTGCCGACTGGCCACGCTTCGTCGGCCAGCCGCACGTGCTGCGCATCGCGATCGGCTTCCGAGTACACCGCGATGGTGTGGATGCCCAGGCGGCGGCAGGTGCGTATCACACGGCAGGCAATCTCGCCGCGGTTGGCTATCAGTACGCGTTCGAACATGCAGGATTCCTGGCCCCTTCGTATCGAGCCGTTCGTGTCGATGCAAAGCCCGTAAAGCTAACAGATCGGGGCGCCGCCGCCGATGCGCGGCGCAGCATGGCGCGCTCCCGGCTGGAATCGTCAGGCATCGCCGACCCACGCCGGCGCGCGCTTGTCGAGGAAGGCGCCCAAGCCGTGCTGGCCTTCCGCCGAAACGCGCAGGCGGGCGATCAGTTCGGCGTTGGCTGCGTCGATGCGCTCGGCTTGCGCCGGGTCGGCACCGCCGACGCGCAAGGCCAGCCGCTTCGCCTCGCGCTGGGCCAGCGGGCCGGCTTTGACCAGCAGGTACAACTGGCGCTCGATCGCCTCGTCCAGTTCGGCGGGCGATACAACGGCGTGCAGCAATCCGATGCGGGCGGCGACGGCGGCGTCGAACACTTCGCCGGTGATGAACAGCCGGCGCGCCTCGCGCAAGCCGATCGCGGCGACCACGTACGGCGAGATCACCGCCGGCACCAGGCCCAGCTTCACCTCCGACAGCGCGAACTTGGCGGTGTCGACACCCACCGCGATATCGCAGCAGGCGACCAGGCCGACGCCGCCACCGTAGGCGGCGCCGTTGACCCGCGCAACGGTGGGCTTGGACAGGAACTGCAGGTTGCGCATCAATCGCGCCAGCCTCAGCGAGTCTTCGCGGTTTTCCTGTTCGCTGGCGCTGGCCATGCCACGCATCCAGTTGAGATCGGCGCCGGCGGAGAAGCAGCTGCCATTGCCGCTCAGCACCACGGCGCGCACGGCCGGATCGGCGTCGGCCTGCGCCAGCGCGTCGGTGAGCGCGGCGATCAGCTCGTCGTCGAACGCGTTGTGGATCTGCGGGCGGTTCAAGGTGAGCCACGCCACCGCGCCACGGCGTTCGCTCAGGATGGAGTCGGTCATCGGTCGGCCCTGCAAATAGCGCCATGATAAACGCTGCCCATCACCGGGACGCGGCCTGATGCAGCGGGGCGGGCAAAGGTCTACAATGCGAACAATTCTTATTTGAGAGCCGCCCGTGCGTCTGTCCGAATTGTCCAAAGGTGCTTCTGCGGTGGTCGACCGCGTGCACGATGCGCATGCGGCGGATCCGATTGCGCAACGCCTGCGCGACCTGGGTTTCGTGGACGGTGAACCGGTACGGGTCGTGGCGATCGGGCCGATGGGCGGCGATCCGGTGCTGATCCAGATCGGCTATACCCGCTTTGCCCTGCGTCGTGCCGAAGCGGCCCGGGTCAGTGTGCGCGCCGAGGTGGCGGCATGAGCGCCTCGACCCTGCGCATTGCCCTGGTCGGCAACCCGAACTGCGGCAAGACCGCGCTGTTCAACCAGCTCACCGGCGGCCGGCAGAAGGTGGCGAACTACGCCGGCGTCACCGTCGAGCGCAAGGAGGGCCGCTTCACTGCGCCGTCGGGCCGTGTGCTGCAAATCCTCGATTTGCCGGGCACGTACAGCTTCGAGGCGAACAGCCCGGACGAGCAGATCACCCGCGATGTCTGTGCCGGCAACTACCCGGGTGAGGTGCCGCCGGATCTGATCATCTGCGTGGCCGACGCCACCAACCTGCGCCTGCACCTGCGTTTCGTGCTGGAAGTGAAACGCCTTGGCCGGCCGATCGTGCTGGCGTTGAACATGATGGATACGGCGCGCCGTCGCGGCATCCTCATCGACGTACCGGAACTGCAGCGCCGCCTCGGCGTGCCGGTGGTGGAAACCATCGCGGTGAAGCGTGGCGGCGTGCGGGCGCTGATCGAACGGGTCGACGGCGAAATGCCGACGGCCGCGCCGGTAGAGCCCGACGACGCTGCCAGCCGTGCCGACCTGCATGCGCAGGTGCGCGATATCCTGACCGCGACGGTGACGATGCCGCGCGCCACTGCAGCGCTCGACGATGCCATCGATCGCTGGGCTCTGCACCCGGTGTTCGGGCTGGCGATTCTCGCCGTGGTGATGTTCCTGGTGTTCCAGGCGGTGTATGCCGCGGGCAAGCCGGTGAGCGATCTGATCGGCAGCGGCTTCGGCTGGATGGGCGAACATGTCGCTGCGCTGATGCCGGCCGGGCCGTTGCAGAGCCTGGTGGTCAATGGCCTGTTCGGCGGCCTCGGCACGGTGCTGGGCTTCCTGCCGGTCATCCTGGTGCTGTTCCTGTTCATTCTCACCCTGGAGGAGTCCGGCTATCTGCCGCGCGCGGCGTTCCTGCTCGATCGCCTGATGCTGTCGGTGGGATTGACTGGGCGCTCGTTCATCCCGCTGCTGTCGAGTTTTGCCTGCGCGATCCCCGGCATCATGGGTACGCGCAGCATCCAGGATCCGCGCGACCGTCTGGCCACCATCCTGATCGCTCCGCTGATGACCTGCTCGGCGCGCCTGCCGGTGTATGCGCTGCTGATCGGCGCCTTCATCCCGATGCGTTACGTGTTCGGCGTGTTCAACCTGCAAGGCATCGTGCTGTTCGCGCTGTATCTGGCGGGTATCCTCGGCGCGATGGCGGTGGGCTGGGTGATGAAGCATCTCCGCCGCGACAAGAGCGAGCATGCGTTGCTGATGGAACTGCCGTCGTACCGGATGCCGAAAGTGCGCGATGTGGCGATCGGCCTGTACGAGCGCGGCGCGATTTTCCTAAAACGCCTGACCGGCGTGATCCTGGGGCTGACCGTGCTGATGTGGTTCATCTCCACCTTCCCGTCGCCGCCGGCGGGTGCGACCGGGCCGGCCATCAACTACAGCTTTGCCGGCTACATCGGCCGCGGGCTGCAGTACATCTTCGCGCCGATCGGCTTCAACTGGCAGATCAGCCTGGCGCTGATTCCGGCGTTCGCCGCGCGCGAGACGGCGGTGGCGGCGCTGGCCACCGTCTATCTGGTCGGCGGCGAGGCGACCGGCGGCCTGGGTCATGCGCTGGCCGGGCAGATCTCGCTGGCCAGCGCGCTGTCGCTGCTGGTGTGGTTTGCGTATGCGCCGCAGTGCATGTCCACGCTGGCGGTGATCCGTCGCGAGACCAACTCCTGGCGCAACGTGGCGATCTCGTTCGGCTACATGTTCGGCATGGCTTACGCTGCGTCGTTCGTCGTCTACCAGGTGACGAGGATGCTGACATGAGTACGAGTCTGCTGGTGCAATACGTGGTGATCGGCCTGATCGTGCTGGCCAGTACGCTGATCGTGTTCCGCAAGCTGGCGCCCACGCTTACAAACCGCTGGCTGGCGGCGGCGTCGATCCATTTCAGCCGTTCCGGCCGTGCGGCATGGCTGCGTGCTTTCGGGCAACGCCTGCAACCGAAGCAGGCGACCGGCAATTGCAGCGATGGCTGCAGCACGTGCGGCGCCTGTGGTTCGAAGCCGCCGGCCGCAGCACGAACGGGATCGGCGCCATTAGAGTTCCGCGCCAGGCAGTGACATGCGACCTGCAGAATACGGACAAAAAAAACCGGCTTGCGCCGGTTTTTTCGTGCAACTCGAATCGCGCCCCGGCTTACGCCAGTTCGCGGATCTTCGCGTTGAGGCGGCTCTTGTGACGGGCAGCCTTGTTCTTGTGAATCAGGCCACGGGCAGCGTAGCGATCCATCACCGGCTGGGCGACGGTGAACGCGGCGATGGCGCCGGCCTTGTCCTTGGCCTCGATGGCCTTGACGACCTTCTTCAGGGCGGTGCGGACCATGGAGCGGGCGCTGATGTTGCGCAAGCGGCGCTGTTCGGACTGGCGCGCGCGCTTCTTCGCGGACTTGATGTTGGCCAAGGTAGAACTCCGGAATGCAGTGTAGGGGTTGGAAAAAGACGCCAATTATGCGGTCGATTCGCCGTTGCGTCAATCATTTAGACGATGGCCGGCGGGTCGCCGCGGGTGCATGGTCAATCCGGGCGGTCGCGACGCCGGCATTTTGCCACATCGCGGGCTGTCATCTTGCCCGCGGCGGCTGTCAAACTACGCGCCCCGCACGCCCGGCCAGAAGGTAACGACAGCCACATGAAGTCCCCCAGCATGTTCCGCGGGCTGCTCTCGTTCAGCAGCATGACGATGATCTCGCGGGTGCTCGGCCTGGTGCGCGACATGTCGATCAACGCTGCGTTCGGCGCCAACGGGGCCACCGACGCGTTCTGGGTGGCGTTCCGCATTCCCAATTTCATGCGCCGGCTGTTTGCCGAAGGCTCGTTCTCCACCGCGTTCGTGCCGGTCTTCACCGAGGTGAAGGAAAAGGGCAACCATGCGGACCTGAAGAACCTGATGTCGCGGGTATCGGGCACACTGGGCGGGGTGTTGCTGGTGATCACCGCGCTGGGGATCATCTTCGCGCCGCAGGTGACCACGCTGTTTTCGCCCGGCGCGATCGACGAGCCGCGCAAGTTCGAACTCACCGTCGAGCTGTTGCGGCTGACTTTTCCGTTCCTGCTGTTCGTGTCGCTGACTGCGTTGTCCGGCGGCGCGCTGAACAGTTTCCATCGCTTCGGCCTGCCGGCGTTGACGCCGGTGATCCTCAACCTGTGCATGATCGCCGGCGCGCTGTGGCTGTCGAAGCGGCTGCAGACGCCGATCCTGGCCATGGGCTGGGCGATCCTGGTTGCCGGCATTCTGCAGCTGCTGTTCCAGTTGCCGGCATTGCGCGGGCTGGATCTGCTGACCTTGCCGCGCTGGGGCTGGAGTCACCCGGAGGTTCGGAAGATCATGCGGCTGATGGTGCCGACCTTGTTCGGTTCCTCCGTGGCGCAGATCAACCTGCTGTTCGACACGGTGATCGCCTCGTACCTGATCGTCGGCTCGCAGAGCTGGCTGTCGCAGGCGGATCGTTTCCTGGAATTGCCGCTGGGGGTGTTCGGGGTAGCGCTGGGAACGGTGATCCTGCCGTCGTTGTCGCGCCACCACGTCACCACCGACAAAGCCGGATTTTCGCGTGCGCTGGACTGGGGCTTGCGGGTCACTTTGCTGATCGCGGTGCCGGCGATGTTCGGGCTGATGCTGCTGGCCGAGCCGCTGGTCGCCACGCTGTTCCAGCATGGCCACTGGACCGCGCACGACACCGACATGGCGACGCTGTCGATCACCGCGCTGAGTTTCGGATTGCCGGCGTTCGCGCTGGTGAAGGTGCTGCTGCCGGCGTTCTACGCGCGCCAGGACACGCGCACGCCGGTGCGCGCCGGGGTGGCCTCAATGCTCACCAACATGCTGCTGAACGTGCTGTTCCTGGTGCTGCTGTTCGAGCTGTGGGCACCGGCCGGGCTGAAGCAATTGCCGTGGCTGGACGGCCTGGCGCAGCTGCCCGGCCTGCATATGGCGCTGGGCCTGGCCAGTGCGGTGGCGTCTTACGTCAACCTGTACCTGCTGTGGCACTGGCTGAAAAGATCCGGCGTATATCAACGCCAGCCGGGTTGGTCGCGCCATCTGCTGCGCCTGGCACTGGCGTGCACGGTGATGGTAGCGGTGCTGCTGCTGGGACGCTGGTTGTGGCTGGACTGGTCCCACGTGCGCTGGCTGACCCGGCTGTGGCATTTGCTGGTGCTGGTGACGGCTGGCGGCGCGGCCTACGTCGGCGTGCTGTTTGCCGGCGGTTTCCGGTTGCGCGACCTGCGTGCCGCTTGAGACTGGCGGGCAGCCTCAACACGGTCCGCGTGGCCGTTATACTCAGCCGATGATGAGACTTTCCAGGGATGTTGCGGGCCCTTGCCTGGCGCCGCGCGGCAGCGTGATTGCGGTCGGTGCGTTCGATGGCCTGCATCGCGGGCATCAGGCGCTGCTGGCGCAGGTGCGCGAGCGTGCGCAGGCGCTCGGCTGCAGCCCGGTCGTGGTGAGCTTCGAGCCGCTGCCGCGCGCGTTCTTTTCCGCCGAGCCGGTGCCGCGCTTGTCCAGCGTGCGCGAAAAGCTGTGCGGCTTCGCCGCTGCGGGCATGGAGCGCACCTTGCTGCTGCGCTTCAACCAGGCGTTGACCGCGATGTCGGCGGAGGATTTCGTGCGCTGCGTGCTGGTCGAACGGCTGGCGGCGCGCGAAGTGTGGGTGGGTGGCGATTTCCGTTTCGGCCACAAGCGCGGCGGCGATGTCTCGCTGCTGGAGCGGATGGGTGCGCAACTGGGTTTTGGCGCGTGCACGATGCCCCCGGTGCTGCTCGATGGCGCGAGGGTCTCGGCCAGCCGCGTACGCGCGCTGCTGGCCGCGGGTGAATTTGCCGGCGTCGAACCGCTGCTGGGCCGTCCCTTCGTGATCGAAGGCAAGGTCGAATACGGCAATCAACTGGGCCGCACGCTGGGCTATCCCACCGCCAATATCCACCTGCAGCAACGTATCAGCCCGGTGCACGGCATTTTCGCGGTAAAAGTGGGGCTGGGCGAGTGCGAATGCAGCTGGCCGGGTGTGGCCAGCCTCGGTGTGCGCCCGACCGTGAACCAGGTCGTCCAGCCGCTGCTTGAAGTACACCTGTTCGATTTCGATGGCGACCTGTACGGCCAGCGCATGGCGGTGGAGTTCGTGGCCAAGCTGCGCGATGAGCAGAAGTTCGACGGACTGGACGCGCTCAAGGCGCAGATGGCGCTGGATTCCCGCAAGGCGCGCGAGCTGCTGGGCATGAATCCGCGGCTGGTCGAGGCGTGAACCGGCTTCCGGCGCGCGCCCGTATCGTTTAATTTTGACCCCTTTGTTCGCCTGCTGGCGGACGGCAACATTTTAGTGATGGCATCCACGCAATGACCCACGACTACAAGAGCACGATCAACCTGCCGCAGACGGACTTCCCGATGCGCGGCGATTTGCCGAAGCGCGAACCGGGCTGGCTGGCCGAGTGGGAGCGGGTCGATCGCTACGCGCAGATCCAGCAGAAGACCGCCGGTCGCGACAGCGTGTTCGTGCTGCACGACGGCCCGCCGTACGCGAATGGTTCGATCCATATCGGTCACGCGGTCAACAAGATCCTCAAGGACATGGTGGTCAAGTCCAAGCTGCTGGCCGGCCATCGCGCGCCGTACGTGCCGGGCTGGGATTGCCACGGCCTGCCGATCGAAATCGCGGTGGAGAAGAAGTTCGGCAAGCCGGGCGACAAGCTCGACGCCGCCGCATTCCGGCAGAAATGCCGCGAGTACGCCGCCGAGCAGGTCGACGCGCAGCGCACCGACTTCAAGCGGCTTGGCGTGCTCGGCGACTGGCAGCAGCCTTATCGCACGATGGATTTCAGCTACGAGGCCGACATGCTGCGCGCGCTGGCGCGCATCGTGTCGAACGGCCATGTGGTGCGCGGCGCCAAGCCGGTGTACTGGTGCTTCGACTGCGCCTCGGCCCTGGCCGAGGCGGAGATCGAATACGGCGACAAGGTCTCGCCGGCAGTGGACGTGGCCTACGACGCGGTCGACGCGAAGGCGCTGGCGGCGAAGTTCGGTGGGGATGCCGGCGATGCGATCGTCGCCATCCCCATCTGGACCACCACGCCGTGGACGCTGCCGGAAAGCCAGGCCGTGTCGCTGGGCGCCGAGCTGGAATATGCACTGATCGAAGGCCCGTCGCGGGGCGACCGGCGCGTGCTGCTGGTGATAGCTAGTGCGCTCGTCGACAAGGCGGCGCAGCGTTATGGCTTGCAGCAGCCAAGCGTATTCGGTCATGCGTTGGGCAAGGCGCTGGAAGGCCTGAAACTCCATCACCCGTTTTATCCGCGCGAACTGCCGGTGATTCTCGGCGAGCATGTCAGCGCCGAGGACGGCACCGGCGCCGTGCACACTTCGCCCGATCACGGCGTCGAGGATTTCGTGGTGGGGCGCGAGTACGGCATCGGCCTGCTCAACTATATCGAGCCGCGCGGCACCTATCGTGCCGACACGCCGGCCGCCGTTCCGCTCGAACTGGGCGGCATGCATATCTGGAAGGCCAACGACGCCATCGTCGACCTGCTGCGCCAGCGCGGGGTGCTGCTGGCGGTCGCGAAGATCGAGCACAGCTATCCGAATTGCTGGCGCCACAAGACACCGGTGATCTACCGCACCACGCCGCAGTGGTTCATCTCGATGGAACAGGCGACGCTGCGCGAGACCGCGCTGACTTCGATCAAGAACGTGCGCTGGGTGCCGGGCTGGGGTGAGGAGCGCATTGCCGGCATGGTCGCGGGGCGCCCGGACTGGTGCATCTCGCGCCAGCGCACCTGGGGCGTGCCGATCGCGCTGTTCGTGCACAAGGCCACGCAGGAGCCGCACCCGGATTCCGTGGCGTTGCTGGAACAGGTCGCGAAGAAAGTGGAGCAGGGCGGCATCGATGCATGGTTCACGCTGGATGCGGCCGAGTTGCTCGGCGACCAGGCGAACGATTACGAAAAAGTCACCGATGTGCTGGACGTCTGGTTCGATTCGGGCGTCACCCATTTTGCGGTGATCGGTCAGCGCCCGGAGCTGCAGCAGGGCACGGCATCGCATTACAAGGTGATGTATCTGGAAGGCTCCGACCAGCATCGCGGCTGGTTCCAGTCGTCGTTGCTGACCTCAGCGGCGATTCACGGCCGCGCACCCTACAACGAGGTGCTCACGCACGGTTTCGCGGTCGATGCGAACGGCCGCAAGATGTCCAAGTCGCTGGGCAACGTGGTCGCGCCGCAGAAGGTGATGGATACGCTGGGTGCCGACGTGCTGCGCATGTGGGTGGCCTCGGCCGACTACCGCAATGAAATGACTGTCTCCGACGAGATCCTCAAGCGGGTCTCCGACACCTACCGACGCATCCGCAACACCGCGAAGTTCCTGCTCGGCAATCTGGACGGCTTCGATCCGGCAAAGCATCTGGTGTCGGTCGAAGACAGCCTGCTGCTGGACCAGTGGGCGATCCAGCAGGCGTATGACGTGCAGCAAGCCGTGCTGGCCGCGTATGAGCGTTATGACTTTCCGGAAGTGGTGGCACGCATCCAGAATTTCTGCACCAACGAGCTGGGTGCGTTGTACCTGGATATCACCAAGGATCGGCTGTACACCATGCCGACCGACAGCCGTGGCCGGCGCAGCGCGCAGAGCGCGATGTACCGTATCGCCGAGGCGCTGGTGCGTTGGTTGGCACCGGTGCTGAGCTTTACCGCCGAGGAGATCTGGCAACAGTTGCCAGGTAATCGCGACGACAGCGTGCTGTTCGAAACCTGGTACGACGGACTCGCTGCCACGCAGAGTTCACCGGAGCAGCGGCGCTATTGGGCCGATCTGCTGGCGATCCGCGACACCGCTTCGCGCGTGCTCGAAGGCATGCGCAAGGCCGAGCAGATTGGCGCGGCACTGGAGGCGAAGCTGGCGATTCATGCCGACGCCGCCACGGTGGCGCGCTATGCACCGGCGGCGGACGAGCTGCGCTTCTTCTTCATCACGTCGGAATTGCGCCTGGATCTGGCCGGTGGCCAGCCGGCCGATGCGGTGCTGACCGAGCTGGAAGGAGCCGATGTCTGGGTATCGGCTACCGTCAGCGACGCGGCGAAGTGCGTGCGCTGCTGGCATCGCCGCGACGATGTCGGCAAGCATGCCGAGCATCCCGATCTGTGCGGTCGCTGCATCAGCAACATCGAAGGCACCGGCGAGAATCGCCGCTGGTTCTGATCATGCTTTGCTTCTTCTCCCCGTGGGGGAGAGGGTCGAGGTGAGGGGTGGGTGCTCGTAGAAGTGTTTCCAAGAGCCTGCTTCGACGTCGTTTTACCGCAAGACCGGCCCCTCACCCCCGCCCTCTCCCCCGAGGGGAGAGGGGGTAATCAAACAAATCTGTCCGATGTGCTTATGAACCCCAAATCCAACGCACTCCCCTGGCTATGGCTATCCGCCGCCGTCATCGCGCTCGACCAGCTCAGCAAATGGTGGGCCGTGCAGGCGTTGCAGCCGATCGGCGTTTCGCATGTCGTGATTCCCGGTTTCTTGAACTGGACGTTGGCGTTCAACAGTGGCGCAGCCTTCAGCTTTCTGGCCGATGGTGCCGGCTGGCAGCGCTGGTTCTTCGTGCTGCTGGCGCTGGTGATCAGCGCGGTGCTGGTGGGATGGCTGGCGCGTACGCCGCGGCGTGACTGGCGCACGGGTCTGCCGCTGGCGCTGATCGTCGGTGGCGCCATCGGCAATTTGATCGATCGCCTGCATGCTGCGCAGGTCACCGATTTCATTCACGTGTATTTCCGTCAGTGGAACTATCCGGTATTCAACCTCGCCGACTGCGGCATCACGGTGGGTGCCGTGCTGCTGATCGCCTTCGGCCTGTTTGCCGGCAAGCCCAAGGACAGCGTGCGATAATTGGAGGACGAGAAAGATCGGGTGTGAGAAACGAGTGGCTGCCTTTACTCATTTCTCGCCCCTCTCCACTCACTCCTGAGAAGTCAATGGACATCCTGCTCGCCAACCCCCGTGGATTCTGTGCCGGCGTCGATCGCGCCATCGCCATCGTCGAGCGCGCGCTGGAATCGTGGGGTGCGCCGATCTATGTGCGGCATGAAGTGGTGCACAACCGTTACGTGGTCGACAAGCTGCGCGCCGACGGTGCGGTGTTCGTCGAAGAACTGCGCGAAGTGCCGGACGGCGCCACGGTGATCTTCAGCGCGCACGGCGTATCGCAGGCAGTACGTGAAGAGGCCGAGCAGCGCCATCTCAAAGTGTTCGACGCCACCTGTCCGCTGGTCACCAAGGTGCACATGGAGGTCGCGCGGTTAGGCCGGATCGGTCGCAGCGTGGTGCTGATCGGCCACGCTGGCCATCCGGAAGTCGAAGGCACCATGGGGCAGTGGAATCCCGCCAATGCCGGTGAAATCCTGCTGGTCGAGTCGCTGGAATGCGTGGAAAACCTCACGCCGAAGTTTCCGCACCTGCTGTCCTATGTCACCCAGACCACGTTGTCGGTGGACGACACCAAGGCCATCATCGAAGCCTTGCGCAGCAAGTTTTCCGACATCGAAGGCCCGCGCAAGGACGACATCTGCTACGCCACGCAGAATCGCCAGGACGCGGTGCGCCGCCTCGCCGACGCGGTCGATCTGATGCTGGTGGTCGGCTCGGTCAACAGCTCCAACTCCAACCGCCTGCGCGAGCTGGCCGAGAAGCAGGGCGTGCGCTCGTTCCTGATCGACGGCGCCGAGCACATCGAACGCAGCTGGCTCGACGGCGTCACCCGCATCGGTCTCACTGCGGGTGCGTCGGCGCCGGAGAAACTCGTGCGCGACGTGATCGCCTGTCTGCAATCGTGGGGCGCGGGCGATGTTCACGAGCTCGATGGTGAACCGGAGAACATCACCTTCGCCCTGCCGAAGGAGCTGCGCATCGTCGGTGGCAGCACGTCGGCCAGCTTCTGAAGCGGCTCCGCGCTTGCGCCACAACGCCCCGCACCGTAAAATCCACGGCTCTTTGCCGGAATAGCTCAGTTGGTAGAGCGGCGCATTCGTAATGCGTAGGTCGTAGGTTCGATTCCTATTTCCGGCACCAGACTTCAAAGGCCCGCCAACGCGGGCCTTTGTTTTTTTTCGGGGTTCCCAAACCGTTCCGCACGCCACTGCGACCGATCCACGGCAAAGCACGGTTTCCTGCCTTGGCCGGCGCGCGTGACCTCGATCACCTTTCCTGCGTCGCTTCCGGCCGCTTGTCGGGCAATTTCTACCGCCCGTCGGCTGGGGGCTGGTAGGGCCGGAGTGGGTAAGTACAGTGCGCGCAGGGGTATCGGGGGGAGAATTCCATGCAAGTCTTGTCGCGTCAGCGAGGCGTCTCGTTGATCGAGGTGCGGAAGTCGGCAAACACCGACACACACTCGTTCGAGTGCGTATCCGTTGCAACCATTACGTCAAGGCATAACCCGGTGGCGGCACGGCGGCTTACTCGGGGCTTCACCTTGGTCGAGCTGATGATCACCGTCACCATCGCGGTGGTGCTGATCATGATTGCGGTGCCGAGCTTCAAGTCGATCATGCTCTCCAACAAGCTCACCACCACGGCAAACGATCTCGTGCTTGCGATCAATTCCGCGCGGATGGAAGCGGTCAAGCGCAATGCCAGTACCCAACTGTGCAGCAACTCAGCCAGTGTCAACACCTCCGATACACTCGGCAGTGCGTGCTCCACGCAGACGGGCGCGGTCTATGTGCTGGTGGGCGGCTCGCCGGCGACGGCTGCGACGGTACTTGCCGGCACGCCAGGTATTGCCATGCCGATTCAGCTGAGTGGTGATGTGCAGGCGCTGCGCTTCAACGGGCAGGGACTGGCGTACTCGGTCGGCAGCACAACACCCTACGGCAGCACAGTTGCGGACATCTGCACCAGTCAGATGAGCAGCGACAATCATCGCAAGATCACGATGGCAGCTGGCTCGATTCTCGCAACCACTACAAGCTCGGGGGCCTGTCCATGATGAGCCGGGCAGTCCCTGCGTCCACCCAGTCGGGCGTCGGCCTCATTGAGGTACTGGTGGCGGTGCTGGTGCTTTCCATCGCTTTCCTGGGCATTGCTGCGTTGCAGGCGATGTCGATGTCCACCAACAACAGTGCGATGGCACGCAGCATGGCCACGATCGACAGCTATTCGATTCTGGACGCGATGCGGGCGGACGTTTCCCAGGCCGAGGCGAATGCCTATGACGGGAAAGTCACGGCCAACGCCTGTCCCACGACAACCGCCACCTTGGCCAATAGCCAGCTTGCCCAGTGGTGCACCCAGCTCGGTCATGATCTTGGTGCGGCGGCCAGCACCACCGGCACGATCAAGTGCTCCGGCTCGGGCGAGTGCACCGTCACCATTACCTTCGACGACAGTCGGGCAGGAGTGGGCGGCGGCAGCAGTCAGCAAGTCATCACCAAGGCCATCCTATGAGCAAGCGCACGGTCATTCGCGGCGGTACGGTCTGGCGCGCGTTTCGGCAGTCGGAATCAGCGGCCGGCTTTACCCTGATCGAACTGATGGTCGCCATGCTGCTCGGCCTGATCGTCATCGCCGGCGTGGTCAGCGTATTTCTGGCCAACCAGCGCTCCTATCGCACCAATCAGGCGCTGAGCGATGTGCAGGGTGGTTCACGCATCGCGTTCGAGATGATGGCGCGCGATATCCGCAATGCGGGCCTCACTGGTTGCAACAACAATGGGCGTGTAGCCAACGTTGTGAATCCCAGTGGCGCGGCCTGGTGGAACGACTGGGGCAATGCCGTGCGCGGGTACCCGGTAACTGCGACGACCGATCCCGCATTGACCTCAGGGACAGCCTCCGGAAATCAGGCGAGCGGCACGAACCAGACAGATTCGTTGCAACTGATCGGTGCTGTTGACACGGGCTTGAGCGTAGCTGCGACACCTAGCTCGACCGCAGCAAATTTCAAGCTCAACGACTCCACTTCGGATCTGGCGACGGGCGATGTGATCATCGTATGCGACCCTGATCACGCAACCATCGTCCAGATCACCAAATACACCGATAGCAACGTCACGGTCGTGCACAACACCGGTACCGGCACGCCCGGCAACTGCTCCAAGGGCATGGGTTATCCCACAGTGTGTAGCACCAATGGCAACGGTTATTCGTTCGGACCCAATTCACAGATTTTCAAGCTGGGTGCGGTGGACTGGTACATCGGTGTCAATCCGGTGGGTGGTACCTCGCTATACCGCATGGGTGTGGACACCACAGGAGCCACAGTGGCCTATCCCACTCAGGAAATGGTGCGCGACGTCACCGCCATGAACATTCTCTACCACCAGGCGGGCGGTACCAGTTTCGTGAGTGCGGCGACGATAGGCGCTGGCTCCAACTGGGCAACCGTTGATGCCGTGCAGGTCAAGCTCACGCTGCAAAGCGTCGACAAGCGTGCCGGCACCGATGTCAAAGCCATTTCACGCACCTTCACGGCCACCACCACCGTGCGCAATCGGGTGAAATAAAATGAGCCACGTCTCTACATCTCACGTTTGCGTACCTTCGTTGGCCATCGATTCCTCGGTGGCCCGCAATCGCAGCTGCATCGGCAGACCAACCCATGCCAGCCAGCGCGGCGTAGCACTGGTAGTGGCGTTGCTCTTGCTCGTAGTGATCACCCTGGTCGGCTTGGCCGCCGTACGCGGCACCATCATGCAGCAGAAGATGTCCGCCAACATGTACGACCGGCAGCTCGCCTTCCAGAACGCCGAAGCGGCCATGCGCGCGGCGGCGGCTAGCATCCCTACCAGTCCCGCCAACGTGGCCCGCAATTGCCAGTCCGCCAGCGTCGTCTGTCTGACCAATCCATTCAACGATCCAAAACTGCCTGCAGGCAGCATAAAAACCCTTGACTCAACTCAATACACAGCGGGGTCGCTCGCGACCGGCCAACCACAGTATGTGATCGAGAACATGGGTAATTTTCAGGACCCGAGTTCCAACACTGGCTTCAATCAGAGTGCCAACTCGCACAACTACGGCGTCAACGGCGGCTCCATCACCAATATCTATTACCGCGTGACGGCTCGTAGCGGCGATCCTGCCAAGGTGGGCGATCGCGCCGTGGTCGTGCTACAGGCCATGATCAAGCAGGGTTGAATTTCCGGCCGTACGTTGATCTCACCAAGGGCACATGGGCCTTCCCATGCCGCACCATCGCAAAGAGCGGAACCGACATGAACATCATCTCCCGTCTGCACAGCAAGCCCGGCAGCTTTTTCGGCAGGCTGCTGGCTACCGGCTTGTCCGTCTGGCTGCTGGGTGTCGCCTTCTCGCCCGCGCTGGCCTCCGTCACAGTCGATCAGGCGCCGCTGACCATCCAGAAGCCGCCACCGCCGAATATCACGCTGATGCTGGATGATTCCGGGTCGATGGCGTGGGATTACATGCCCGACTGGGGTTATTTGACGGATACAAGCCAGGACGGTGTTCGCAATTCAGCGATCAATGGTACCTATTACAATCCGACTGTTACTTATTCGCCGCCACCGAAATCCGACGGAACTTTTTATAATGCATCGCCCAGCCTGACGGGCGCATATAAGGACGGGTTTCTCGATACCAGTACTACCGATGTGACGAAATATACGGGCGGAAATACAACCTACGCGAAGAGATTTAATTATTACACCCAGTTCACGATCACTTCTACAAGTACGTATGCACCAACAATGAGTTGCGCTAGCGGCGACACGTTGATGTCGAGCGGTCAATATAGCGGTCAGTGCCAGAAAGTTACGTACACCTGCACGCAATATAATCATAATGGGTCGTGTAAAACGTGGAGTCCCAGCTACAGCTATTACGCACCCAACGTGTCGACCTGCAACGGTATTGATACTTACGACTCCAACACAAAGCTGTGCACGTCGACCACATATTCGACCAAGAATTTCTTTACCTACACTACGGGTTCTGGCAACACTCAGCATTATGTCGGTCAGACGGGTGACTGTGCGAGCCTTCCTTCGGCCAGCCAATCGGTTTGTGATGATTCGGCCGCTGCGCAACAGAATGTGGCGAACTGGTTTTCGTATTATCGCACCCGCATCCTTATGGCTAAAAGTGGCTTGATGAATGCATTTTCAGGCGTCGACGCTACCTACCGTATCGGTTTCGGCTCGATCAATGGCAACAACACGGACGGACTGCCGGCATCATCGTCCTCGACATACGCATTCAGTGACGACTACAACAGCAATAATGAGCTCGCAAACGTCCAGCCTTTCGGCAACGGTGCGGCGGCCACACAAAAAGCCAGGTTCTGGAGCTGGGTTGCCGGGGAGAAAGCTTCAAATGGCACGCCATTGCGCGAGGCCTTGGATGCGGTCGGCCAGTACTACGAAACAGATCAGCCATGGCAGACGTCGAGCAGCGACACGACACAGCTTGCCTGCCGTCAGTCGTACACGATCCTGACCACGGATGGGTTCTGGAACGATTCGTTCACGGGTCCCGGCAATGCTGACAAGGCGGGTACAAAAATTAGCATGACCGGGCCCAACGGCCTCACCTACAACGCAACATTGGCTGCGCCCTATTCGGATGGCAATTCCGACACGCTTGCCGATGTCGCCATGAAGTACTGGGCAACGGACTTGATGTCCGGTAGCAACGGTACATCCAGTATTGCCAACGAGGTGCCCACCAGCACAGAAGACCCCGCGTTCTGGCAACACATGACCACGTTTACCCTGGGTCTCGGTTTTACACCGAAGGGAATCAATCCTACGGGTACAACGATTGACCAGATTTTCGCATGGGCCAATGGTGGAACGGCAATCAGCAATTTCAGCTGGCCGACGCCGGCAGCTGACTCGATCAATAACATCGCTGATCTAGCGCACGCGGCGGTCGATAGCCATGGCGGGTTCTATTCCGCCACCAGCCCTCAGGCGTTTTCCGACGGACTGAAGAATGCGTTGAAGCGGGCCTCCGAGCGCGTGGGTACGGGCGCCAGCTTGGCGGCGAACTCCACCCAGTTGAAGACCGGTGCATTCGCCTATCAGGCGAACTACTACACCGCCAAGTGGAAGGGTGACCTGAAGGCGATTGCGGTGGATCCCAATAGCGGCGCGCTGGCCACCACGCCCACATGGACTGCAGCCGGTGCATTGCCTGCGGCTGCCCAGCGAAGCATCTACACCTATAACCCAAGCGTAAGCCCGGTGGCAGCGGTGGCGTTCACGAGCCCTACCACGCTCTCCAGCACCGAACAGGCTGCATTGGGCAGCACCGCGACAAACCGGCAGAACATAATCAACTATTTGCGCGGCGATGCTTCGATGGAGACGTCGAAGACCGGTGGCATCTACCGCGCCCGCGATACCGCGCTCGGCGATATCGTCGATTCGCAGCCGGTGTATGTGGGGCAACCCGACCCGAATCAGTTCATCGGCCAGACGTTCACCGGTTCGGACACCTTCGCCACCTATGCTTCCACCGCCCGGCAGGGGCTGATCTTTGTGGCGGCCAATGACGGCATGCTGCATGCGTTCAACGCCGATACCGGCGCCGAAACCTACGCTTACCTACCAGCGGCCGTGATCACCACCGGCGGCCTCACCGGTGGTTTGGCAACCCTGGCTAGCCCCGATTACGGCAGCACAGCGGCGGTGCCGCATCAGTATTTCAATGACGGCGAACTGACGGTGGCCGATGTCTATTTCGGATCGGCATGGCATAGCGTGGCCGTGGGCACCACCGGCCGCGGCCTGGCCAAGGCGATCTACGCGCTGGATGTCACGGACCCGACCAAGATCACGCTGCTATGGGAGCGTTCCGCCGGCGACGGCGGCACCAACGCCGACTATATCGGGCAGATGACCGGCAAGCCGGTGATCGCGCAGACCAATGACAACAGCTGGTCGGTATTGATCGGCAATGGTTACAACAGCAAAAACGGAGTAGCTGCCCTGCTGCAGTTCACCGTCAGCGATGGCACCCTCAACGTGCACGCTACCGACAGCACCGCTGGAAACGGCCTAGCCGCCCCAGCAGTGTGGATGGACGACCTCTCGGTCGGCATCAGTACGATGGCTTATGCGGGCGACGCGCAAGGCAGGGTATGGTCGTTCGTTCTCAACAAAGTCACCACAAAGGGAAACAACGTCACATATACAGCTACCCCCACCAGCACCGGCACCAAATTGTTCACTGCCATGGATGCATCCACCGGCGGCAATGCGCAGCCGATCACCGCGGGCATGCTGGTCGGCAAGAACCCGACCACCCGGGATTTGTGGCTGTTCTTCGGCACCGGCCAGTACCTAAGCAGTGGAGATCTTGCTACGACCAGTACCCAGTCCTGGTACGGCCTGATAGTGCAATCCGCCACTAGTGGGTTGGCCGCCGATGGCACCAACACCGTGGATCGCAGCAATCTGGTACAGCGCTCGATCATCGCGGAAACGTCGGGAACGGCAGCTGTGCTGAATTCGGATGGCACAGTCAAGACGGCGGCCATTGCGCCGGCACGGGCTGTGACAGCTGCGCCGACTACTTCCGATATGACCGGCAAGTCAGGCTGGTACATCGATCTGTTGTCGCCTACATCCAGCACTGACTCGGCAACAGGGAATGTGACCTATACGTCCAACAAGGTCGCTGAAGGCGAACGGATCGTCACCCCGAACCAGTTCCAGGGCAACCAGCTGGTGGCGACGACGCGGATTCCACAGGTGACGGACCTCTGCAATCCATCCGGGCGCGGCTGGATCATGGCAGTCGACCCATTTACCGGTACCAATCCTTCGTCGAGTTTCTTCGATCTCAATGGCGACGGCCAGATCAATCAGCCTGCCGACTACATCATGGTGAATGGAAAAGCGGTGGCGACCAGCGGCATCGGCTTCAGCTCGCTGCCCAACAATCCGATTTTCATGGGCGGCAGCATGCTGGTGAGCTTCGACAACGGCAACGCAAGCAGCATCAAGACATCCGGTACCTCCAATACCTTGCAGCGTGTTTCCTGGCGAGAGCTGATCGCCCAATGAGGAATGAACCATGAAATGGCTCTTGTCAGTTGATTGCAGCGCGGCGGGCTTTGGCCGGCCCGGCGTGGCCGTTGTAGTAGAACCTCGACGAACCCGCGCGCAGAATCGCATTCGCCGCAGCGCGGGTTTCACCCTCGTCGAATTGATGGTCGTGGTGGCGATCATCGCCGTGCTGGCAGCGATTGCGCTGCCCACGTACACCAGCTACATCACCAAGAGTCGCCGGGCCGCAGCGAAAGGGTGTTTGTCGGAGTACGCCAACTACATGGAGCGGTACTACACCACCAACCTGAATTATAAAAAGGATGTTGGTGGCACCACCAATACGCTGCCTACCCTCGACTGTGCGAGTGCCCAGCAGACTGGCGCTAATTACAGCTATGACTTCCCGGCCAGTGCGCTGAGTGTTTCCTCCTATACCGTCGAGGCCGTACCTGCGTCCGCTCAGTCGGCCAGGGACACCCTTTGCGGCAGGCTAAGCCTGAATCAGGCTGGCACACGCAACATCACCGGCACCGGCACCGTGGCTCAATGCTGGTGAGTCCTTAGCCGAAGCTCGTCATCGCCGCTTTTCCAGAAAGCAATCGCTCACGCAAACCACCTTCACGCTGAATCGGCCGCGCCAGGGCGGCGCGCAGCGATTCGTCGGTGGCCCAGATCTCGGCGTGGCTTCTCGCGCGTGAGATGGCGGTGTAGACCAGTTCGCGGGTGAGGACGCGGTTGTCTTCGTCGGGCGGCAGCACCACGGCCACGTCGCGGTATTCCGAGCCCTGGCTGCGGTGAATGGTGATTGCCCAGGCGCTTTCGTGGGCGGGCAGGGCGCGTGGCGAGAAGCTGCGCAGGCCGGCGTTGCCGTCGCGGTCGCTGAGCTCGAACCACACGCGCAGTCCCTCCGCGCTTTGCAGTGCGATACCGACGTCGCCGTTGAACAGGCCGCGGGCGTAGTCGTTGCGGGTGATGATCAGCGGCCGGCCGTGGTACCAGGCGTGACCGCTGTCGGTCCCGAAACGGGCGGCGAGCCGGCGCGCGATGAGTTCGTTGAGGCCGTGCGCACCGAACGGGCCATCACGCAGCGCGCACAGGATCTGCAGCTGATGCAGGCTCTGCAGCGCGGCGCTGGCGTCGGTGGGCGCGGTCAGCAGCGTCTGCAGCAGTTCGGCATGCCGATCGATCCAGCCGTCGACGCAGGCGCGCAGGGCCTGTGGGTTGGGGCAATGGCGCAGGTGCAGGTCGCCGTCCGCGCGCTCTCTCAACAGCGCGTCCAGCCATGCCGGGTCGGGTGTGTCACGCAACGCCTCGATGCCGCGCTGCAGGCCGCTGCCGGCGCGCCAGCTATGGGTGAGCGTCAGCACCTGGCCGGCCAGCGCTGCATCATCCGTCGCCGTCCCCGGCGCGTTCTGCAGCCAGGGCGCGAGCAGTCCGGCCATGGCCGACGGCAACTGGTTCTGCGGCGCGCTGGCGACGATGTCGGCGAGTACCGAGCCGGCATCGACCGAGGCGAGCTGGCCGGGATCGCCGAGCAGTATCAGTACGGCATCGGGACGCAGTGCCTCCAGCAGCTGACGCATCATGGCCAGATCCACCATCGATGCTTCATCGACCACCACGATATCTTCGGCCAGCGGGTTGCGTGGACCATGGCTGAAGGTGTTGTCCATCGGCCGATAGCCGAGCAGGCGGTGCAGCGTGCGCGCATCGGCGTGCGGGATATGGTGTAACAGCTCCTGCAGGTCCGGTGTGTGATCTCCTGGGAGCGACTTCAGTCGCGATAGCTCCGGCTGAGTGAGGGAATCGCGACTGAAGTCGCTCCCACACCGAGGTAGCGAAACCTGCAGCTCGGCCTTGCCCCTGCCGATGGCTTGCACCAAACGTTGCGCGGCCTTGCCGGTGGGCGCAGCCAGCGCGATTGATGGCAGTGTCGGCAGTCCGCAGGCGCGGGCATGGCGCAGCAGCATCAGCAGCATGCGCACGGCCGTCGTGGTCTTGCCGGTGCCGGGGCCTCCGGTGAGCACGAAGAAGCGTGCGCCAGGCACGGCAGCTACCGCGGCGCGTTGCCAGTCGGCGGTCCCTGGTGGCATGCCCGCAAACAGGACATCCACATCGTCGGCCAGCGTGTCGGCAGGAATCGGCAGCGTACGTTGTTGGCAGCGCCGCAGGATGGCCGCGGCCAGCTTCGCTTCGTGCTGCCAATTGCGCCATAGATAAAAACGGTTGCGTGCATCGAGCACGAACGGGGTGAAGTGCGCTCCGTCGCCAACCCATGCGTGCTGGCGCAATGCCACCAACGCTTCGGTGTCGAAGCCGGCGTCGGTGTGCGGGTCGGTCAGCCAAGCGCAGGAGTGGCCGCGGCCTTCGGCGTTGCTGACCGCACGTACGGCGGTGGCGAGCAGGGCTGATCCGGTGCGCTGGAACACCCATTGCGCCAGGGTCTGGTCGATCGCACGCTCGTCGGCTGGCGCAGTTGGCGGCAATGGCCGATTCATGCCGCAGCCTCCTGCACGCTGGCGAATGCATCGTCCAGCGCCTCGATCAGCGCCACCGGCCAGCGATGACGCCACACGCCGAGACCAGGAGCCAGTCCCAGCGCACGGACAAACAGGTACCAGCTGTCGCCGAGTTGACGTTCGGCCGTATAGCCGTCCATTCTCTGGCGCAGGTAACGATGCAGGGCCACGGTGTAGAGCAGTGCCTGCAATGGGTAATGATGTTCGGCCATTGCGTCGTCTAGCGAACTGCCCTGGTAGTCGAGCAGCCGCGCACCGAGCCAGTTGGTCTTGTAGTCGAGTACGTGGAAACGGCCATCCCATGCGACGATCAGGTCGGCAAAACCGGTCAGCATGCCGTTTAGTGTCATCGCGTCGAGGCTGGCCGGGACCACGCCGGGCTGGCCGTGGGCGACGCAGAGCTGGCGCAGCCGTGCCAGCGGCACCTGCTGCACGGGAAACTGGAATTCGAATTCGACGATGCGATGCTCGGCGGAAACATCGATCAGCCGCAAGCCATCGCCGAGATCGGCCTGGCGTGCCCGATCGATCATCTTGCCGACCCGCTCCAGCGCCTCGCTGTTGACGGTGACCGCTTGCGCGGTGAGTTGGCTGTGCAGCAGCTGGCGTTGCTCGGGCCAGACAAGGCCTGGTCCGGCCAGTTCCAATACCTGATGCACGGCATCGCCAAAGCGCGGGCCGCGCAGGGGATACAAGCTCAGCAAGCGAGTGTCTTCGGCAGCTTCCACGGGTTCATCAGCCATGGCGGCAGGCTCTGCCATACCGGTCTCATCGGCGGCACCGCTGTCGTCGACCACCACTGCCGCGGCTGCGTATCGGGTCAGCCCGCTGAAACTGTGCAGCCACTGGAATGGCCGCGGAACGGGCAACGGGGCCTGTGTGGCGCGCGGCGATGGCGCCTCGATCGGTGCCTGATAGCGGATGACGTTGTCAGCAAAAGGTGCGGACAACCGGATGCCTCCGAGTGCCTCGGCCATGGCCTCGAGCGAGGCTTCGCCTTCGGCAAGGCCCAGCTTCCTTTGCGCTTGCAGGATCAACAGGTCGATCGCCGCCCACTCCCACGCCAGCGCATCCCCGCCAGGCAACGGACCGCGATCCACCCAATACACGTGCACCGCATGCACCGCCCGGGTCAGTGCGACATAGAGCAGGCGCAGGCGTTCTTCGAGCTCTTCGCGGAAGTGCCGGCCGCGATGTTCGATGAAATCCATCGATCCCAGATCGACGCAGCGCCGGCCGCTGGCGTCGTGATAGCGCAACAGCTTCGGCGAGCGCACACCGGTGCGATCGCCGATGCGCCAGACCAGCGGTAGGAACACGATCGGAAACTCGAGTCCCTTGCTGGCATGGATGGTGAGCAATTGCACCCGGCGCGCATCGCTCTCGATGCGCAGCTGGCGTTCGTCGGCCGCCTCGGCATCGCCGTCGCCGCCTTCCTGGCGCATGTCGAGCAGCCATGCGTACAAGCCGTCCAGTCCTTGCCGCGAACCTTCTTCCGCCGCCAGCAGCTCGCCCAGATGACGCAGATCGGTGAGCACGCGCTCGCCTTCGGGCAGCGCCAGCAGCGCGGTGGCGCGTACGGCCAGCAGAGCGTCGATCAGCGCCAGCACGCCGCGGGTGCGCGCCAGGGTGCGCCATGCCTCGAAGCATTCCAGCTCGCGCTCGAACGCCGCCGGCCGGGCTTGCCACGCGCTGAATTGCTCCAGCGTTGCGCCGAGCAGGCAGGTGGCCAGCGCGCCGCGCACCGCCTGATCGTCGTCGGGATGCAGCACGGCGTACAGGACGAGCGCCAGCTCGCGGGCGACCTCGCCGGCAAAGATGTTGCCGCGCCCGCTGCCGACGCAGGGCACGCCGCGGGCGATCAGGCGCGTGCGCAACGCCACGATCTGGTTGTTGGTCGACAGCAGCACGGCGATGTCGCCAGGCGTCACGCGCTGGCCGCCGATCTGTTGTAGCGGATCGTTGAGCAGTTCGGCGATGCGGTTGGCGCAGTCGTCCAGCGCCAGCGCTTCCAGCTCGCCCAGCGCCTTCAGCGGATGGCCGCGCTTGTCTTTCGCATCGCCGCGGAATGGGTGGATGACCAGCGGCCGAGCCGCGGGTTCGCGATCGATGGTGTAGGGCTCGTCGTCGGCTTTGCCGGCTGCGACGACTTGCTGATAGCGGATCTGCGGGTGGCCGAAGCCGCCATCGGTGTGGCCGTACCAGGCGTTCATGGCCTCGACCAGCGCGCGGGCGGAGCGGTGGTTGCTGCCCAGCGAAAAACGCTGGCCGGCTTGTTCGCCGGCTCGCAGATAGGCGGCGATGTCGCCGCCGCGGAAACTGTAGATGGCCTGCTTGGGGTCGCCGATCATCACCAGCGTGCCGCGCCCGCGATAGATCCGGTCGAAGATCGCGAACTGGCGCTGGTCGGTGTCCTGGAATTCATCGATCAATGCGACCGGGAGCGCCTCGAACAAGCGGTCGGCCAACACATCATCGGCCGGCCGGCCGTTGGCATCGGCGCCACACAACCGCTCGTAGACCGCGTCGATCAGCATCGAGAAGGTCAATACGCGGCGCTGGCGTGCGCGCCGCGGCATTTCTTCGCGACAGGCTTGCGCGGCTTCGGCCAGCACGGCGCCGCGGGTGAAGACAGCGCGCCATTGCAGCAACGGGCGCAGAGCCTGCAGTGCCCGGATCAGTGGATGGTCGTTCAGCGTGCCGACGCTTTCGGGGGCTTCCTGTTCGAGTACGTTGTCCGGCTCGAACGTCTTGTCGAGTGCAGCCGCCAGTTGTTCTTCGTCGCCATTCCGGAGTGCTGCGGCGACTTTGCCGAGCCGGTTTGCCAGCGCCGTCTTGCGTGAGCCGTACAGCGACTTGTCGCCGGCCAGTCGCTGCAACTCGGCGAGGGTGGCCTCTGAGCGCAAAACCGCGATCTGGCGTTCGAGCCCGCCCAGGCCGCCGGCTTCGATCTGCGCGTCGGTGCTGTTCGCCAGGCCGCCCAGATCGCGCAGCAGGCCTTCCGGACCATCCCTCAGCAGCAGCGCGGCCTCGCGCGGGTCGACCTCGCCGGCGAGATAGCGACGGCGCCAGAAATCCTCCACGCATTCGCGCTGCAGCTGCTGCTCGTCGAACAGCTTGTCGTTGGCGAACGCGGCACCGCTTTCCAGCGGGTAGTCGCGCTGGATGCGCTGGCACAGCGCGTGGATGGTCGAAACCGGCGCGCGGTCCAGATCGGTGCGCGCCAGCTGGATCTTGCGCAACGCGTGACGACGGCTATCCGCGTCGGGGCAGCGCATCGCCAGATAGCTTTCCAGCGAGTTGTCGCCGGCTCGCTCGACGGGAGCGGATTCGAGCAACCTTTCGGCTTCGACCAGCCGCCGACGCAAACGCTCGTGCAACTCCTGCGCGGCGGCGTCGGTGAACGTGGTCACCAGGATTTGTTCCACCCGCAAGTCGCGTTCCAGCAGCAGCCGCAGGTAGATCAGACCGATGTTCCAGGTCTTGCCGGTACCGGCACTGGCTTCGATCAGGATGCGGCCTTGCAACGGCATCCGGCGCCAGTCGAGCGCGGGTAGGGCAGCGGTGTCGACGGCGGTCATGGGCGGAATGTCTCCGCTGCCTTCAACAGCATCGTGTGCTGCGGATCGAGCACCGCGCAGACCAGTTCGGTGGCGGCGACGAAGGCGCGATGCGCTGGACTGTCCGGATCGAACAGCTCAAGTCCACGACTCAGCAAGGCGGCGTAACCGGGGGCGTCGTCGCGCTCGCCGCCATTGAAATCGGCGCCTGCCCACGCGGTTGCGGCTTTGCCGAGACGCGCCTCGGGTTCGCTGGCGGCATAGGCTTGGGCAGTGCGTGGAAAGAACAGCAGCGGTTGTTGCTCGGCGGATCGATAGGCTTCGACCAGGCGGCGCAGTCCTTGCCGAAGCTGGGCGGCATCCTGCGCACGGATGGGATCGAGCAGTCCCGAACTGCGCGCCTTGTGGTTGTTGGATGTCGGTTCCAGGTAGTCGCCGTGTACGGCGCCGGCATGGGTCAGCCGCAGCGCGGCCCAGTCGATGTAGAAGGCCAACATCTCTCTGAGGCCGGCGGCCCGGCCCGGTTGCGCATCGAACAGCAGCAAGCCGCCGTTGGCGCCATGAAAGATCCGATCGACCACGCCGGTCAGGCGCAATCCGTCGCCGAGGTCCAGGTCGATCGCCTGTGCCAGCGATCGCGCGGTGCCGTCGGCGAACAAGGGCTGTGCCCTGTCGAGCAGGCCATGCAGCGAGTCGCGCAGCTCCGCGTAGGTCTCGGCGCCGATGGCACCGCCGGCCAGCATGCCGGAACGCGCCAGCCATGCCGGTGGTTCGGCGGGCAGCTCGCGGCGGCCGGCGGCCAGCGTTTCGAACAACAGCCGGCGATCGACCCGTTCGATACGGTCGACTCCGGTTTCCAGCGGCTCGCGATCGGGCCAGCCGATGTTGTCGAGCGCCTGCAGGCTGATACCGTGACCGCGCAGTAGCGCGTCCTTGGCCGGATCGCGCCAGTAGCGTTTGAGGGCACTGAGTGTGATTTCGCCTTCGGGTGAGGCGGCGACCTTCGGTGCGCCGAAGGTTTCACCGAGAAAGCGCGGCACATGGGTGCCGGACGGCGTAGTGACGAACGCGGGGTCATACGAGAACAGCCGGGGATCGTGCCTCGGCTGGCCGCGCGCGTCGCGCTCGTAGTAGCGCGCGTCGAACGGCTGCAGCGGATGGCGGATGCGCCAGGGGCGGCCGGTTTCCTCATTGTCGGCGATCGTGTGCTGCTCATCGAGAAACTGCAGCAGTTCGGCCAGCGGCGCGGCCGGATTGCGCGGCTTGCCGTCATGCACGCCTTCGCCGACATAGCTGATGTGCAGCACATCGCGCGCCGACATCATCGCTTCCAGGAACAGGTAGCGATCCTCGCTGCGGGTGTCGCGGTCGCCGCGGCGCGGCTGGCTGAGAATCTTGTTGAGGCCTGCGTCGTTGCCGGGACGGGGGAATTCACCCTCGTTCATGCCGAGCAGGCAGACCACGCGAAACGGAATCGACCGCTGCGGCACCAGTCCGCAGAAGGTCACCCCGCCGAGCAGGAAGGCCTGGCGTTCCGGTACCGCGTCGAGCGCACCGCGCACGGCCTCGCGCACCACGCTCCACGGCAGCGGCGCCTGGATGCCGACTTCCGCGGCCTGGCTGCCGAGGCCGGCGGCGAGTCGGCGCAGCGTGTCTAGCGCGTTGTTTTCGGTGGTGTCGCGCGGGTCGGCGAGGAACAATGCGTCGATCAGTTCCAGCAGCCATTGGCTCCATGCAGCGAGCGGCCGCGCACCGGCAAATTCGCTGCGCGCACGGCGCAGTTCGCCCAGCAGGCGATCGAACTGGCCCAGCGCCTCGACGGCGCTGCCGGAGACGCCATCCAGCGGCAGGATTCCATCTAGAAGGTGACCGTCCGGCAGTCCGCTGTCATCGTCCTGCCCGACGATCAGCCCCGCGTACATCCGATCGAAGCCGAACTGCCACGAGTTCGCGTCGGCCGCCGCTGCGCCGACTTCGGCCTTCATGGCGGCATCCAGTCCCCATGCCACGCGGGCGCGGCGCAGCCAGCGCTCCAGCGCATCGCGGCCGCCGGTGTCGATCGCGAAGCGCCGAGCCACTGCCGGCACGTCGAGGAAATCGAGCACCTCGCTGACCGTGAAGCGGCTTTCCGCCAGATCCAGCACTTGCTCGAAGGCGCTCATCAAAGGGTGGGCGCGCGACAGTCCGACGTCGGCCAGATGCCAGGGAATGTGCAGCGGATCGCTGCGGTATTGCGCCGGCTCGCCGAACACTGCTGCGAGGTACGGCGCATATGCGCTGATGTCAGGTGCCATCACCACGATGTCGCGATGCTGCAGCATCGGATCGTCGACGAGGCAGCGCAGCAAGGTGTTCTTCAATACTTCCAGTTCGCGCAGACGGGTATGGCAGGCGTGCACGCGCAGGCTGGGATCGTTGCGCAGGACCGACAGGAGTTCTTCCGCGCTGGCGCCATCGGCGACTTCCTCGCGCAGCGTCGCGCCGACCAGTTCGGGCTGCAGGCAACGGATGCTGGATTGCAGTTGTGCCAGCAGCGAGGTTTCGCCAGGCAGCGGCTCGGCATCGTCGAGCGGATCGCGCTCGTCGATCGCGTCGCATTCGTCCAGGGTGAGGCAGAAATCCTGCGCGATGCGACCCAGAGCCACCAGCAACGGATGGCCGACTTCGTAATACAGCGCCTGCGGATCGTCGGCGTGCGCCAGCAGGAAGCGCTGCTTGCGCAGGTAGACCCAGTGCTCGCGGCACGGGTCGGGAAAATACAGATGCACGGGCGTGTGCAAGGCCGTGGCCTGCAGCGCCTGGAGTACATCCGGTGGCAGATGACTGACACCGAACACGTGCAGCGGAGCGTCGTTTGCCGAGTCATGCCCCGTACGCAGTGCGTCGAGCAGTGCGGCGCTGCGCTGGGCGCGGTGCGGACGGTTGATGGAGGTCTGCAATTGCCGCCATAGCGCGGCCTGCCAGTCGCGACCGTGCTGGCCGGGATGCTGTTCCCAGTCCAGGATCCAGTCCGGCCGATAGATCAGGTATTGCGTGTACAGGCCGGCCAGGTGCTCGGCCAGCTGGAAGCCGCGCCGCGCGGCATCGTCGCCGGCCAGATAGGCGGTGACCTCCGCCGCCTTCAGGGCCGGCAGCGCCATCAGCAAACGCCAGCGCAGCACCTCGTGCCGATACGCACCGCCGATCAATGCTTCGTCGCCCAGCACGCGGCGGGCGGTGCGCTCGAACCATTGCCAGGGCAGGATCATCTCGTAGTTGGCGGCGATGCCGTGGCTGCCATGCGGACCGCCGCGCTGCGCGAAACGACCGAGCAGCCACCGTTGCAGGCCCGGATGCGCCACCACCACCGTTTGCCGGGCCAGCGGATTGGCCGGCCGCTGCGCCTCGAGCAGCTGTGCCAGCGCGTCGGCCAGCCGCTCGGTGCGGCTGCCGCGATGGACGATCAGTCCGCCTGGGTGTTCCTTCATCCTTTCCTGCCCTGATGACGCCATGGACACAGCATACCGAGGCAGCGTCCCACAGCCTGAGAATATTTCCCGATATTGACGCGGAAGATGTCGATCTGGCGATGGCCCGTTCGTCGTCAGGTCAGAGCGGGAGTTTTTCCAACCCACGACCCTTGGGAGACACGACGATGCGATTCATGGTGATAGTGAAAGCGGACAAGGACTCGGAAGCCGGTGTGATGCCGAGCGAGCAGTTGCTGACTGAGATGGGCAAGTTCAACGAAGAGCTGGTGAAGGCCGGCATCATGCTGGCGGGCGAGGGCTTGCAGCCCAGCTCGAAGGGCGTACGGGTGAAATTCTCCGGCCGTCAACGCACGGTGACCGACGGGCCGTTTGCCGAAACCAAGGAACTGATCGCCGGTTTCTGGCTGTGGCAGGTGAAGTCGAAGGACGAGGCGATCGAATGGCTCAAGCGCGCACCGTTCGATGGCGGCACCGAGATCGAGTTGCGCCAGGTGTTCGAGACAGAGGATTTCGGCGCCGAATTCACGCCCGAGCTGCGCGAGCAGGAAGAGCGCCTGCGGGCGCAGATCGCCGCCAAATCATGAGCCGGGATCCAGCCTCCCACCGAAAAACCAACGGAGCATACTCATGCAACTGACCAACTACCTCCTATTCAGAGATACCGCCGAAGCGGCTTTCACGTTCTACGCGCAGTGCCTGCGCGGCAAGATCACGACGATGATGCGCTTCGGCGAAGCGCCCGGCTGCGAGCAGATGCCGGCGGAGACTCGTGGCTTGCTCATCCATGTGCGGCTGGAGATCGGCAACCAGGTACTGATGGCTTCCGACTGCCCGCCCGACCGTCCCTACGACGGCATCAAGGGCTGCGCGGTATCGATCCAGGTCGACACCAAGGCGGAAGGGGAGCGCATCTTCAACGCACTCAAAGAAGGCGGCACGGTGCAGATGCCTTATGAAAAGACCTTCTGGGCCGCGCGTTTCGGCATGTTGGTCGACAAGTTCGGCGTGCCATGGATGGTCAATTGCGAAAAAGACCAGTAGCCATGCGCTTGCGGCCGTCGGCGGCCGGTGGCGCCGTGGCGTTTCAACGCATTGATCGGAGCAGCCCATGTTCAAGATCATCCTCATCGTCGTTGTCGTCCTGATCGCCTTGGTGCTTGCATTCGCAGCGACCCGACCCGGCACGTTCAAGGTCGAGCGTGCCGCGACGATCAAGGCCCCGCCCGAAAGGATCCTCGCGCTCATCAACGATTTCAGACAGTGGGTTGTCTGGTCGCCATGGGAGCGGCTCGATCCTGCGCTCAAACGCAGCTACAGCGGCTCGGCAAGCGGCCCCGGCGCCGTCTACGGGTGGCACGGCAACAGCAAGGTCGGCCAGGGTCGCATGGAGATCATGGCGTCGTCGCCATCCGCAACCACGATCAAGCTGGATTTCATCAAGCCGTTCGAAGCTCACAACATCGCCGATTTCACGTTGGCCCCGCGGGGCGGCTCGACCTTGGTCACGTGGACGATGCATGGCCCGAACCCTTACCTGGCGAAGCTCATGCACTTGTTCTTCAACATGGACAGGCTGGTCGGCGGCGATTTCGAGCGCGGGCTGGCCAACCTGAAGGCGGCGGCCGAGGAAAACTGATCCGCTCGAAACTGATTCGCTCTTGCGCCGGCGGGAGGCAGATGGTGTGATCGGTCACCATGAGCGTGACCGATACCCACCGCACCATCGATGCCGTCTGGCGGATCGAATCAGCCCGGCTTATCGCCGGCCTCGCGCGCATGGTGCGCGACGTGGGACTGGCCGAGGAGCTGGCGCAGGATGCGCTGGTCATCGCACTCGAGCAGTGGCCGCAGTCGGGCGTGCCGGACAATCCCGGCGCGTGGCTGATGACCACCGCCAAGCGCCGCGCGATCGATCGCCTGCGCCGCAGCAAGCTGCTCGAACGCAAGCATGTGGAGTTGATGCACGAGCTCGAGAGCGAACAGGAGCACGCGGTGTCGCAGGTAGAGGCAGCTCTGGATGATCCGATCGGCGACGATCTGCTGCGGCTGATCTTTACCGCCTGTCATCCGGTGTTGTCGGTCGAGGCGCGCGTGGCGCTCACCTTGCGTCTCCTCGGAGGGCTGACCACCGAGGAGATCGCACGTGCCTTTCTGGTGCCGGAGCCGACAATCGCGCAGCGCATCGTGCGGGCCAAGCGCAGCCTGGCCAAGGCCGAAGTGCCGTTCGAGGTGCCGCGTGCCGAAGAGCTGGCGGCGCGTCTGTCGTCGGTACTCGAGGTGATCTATCTCGTGTTCAACGAAGGCTATTCGGCGACTGCCGGCGGCGACTGGATGCGGCCTGCGTTGTGTGAAGAAGCGCTGCGACTCGGCCGCGTGCTGGCCGGGCTCGCGCCACGCGAACCGGAGGTACACGGCCTGGTCGCGCTGATGGAAATCCAGGCCTCACGTTCGCGCGCCCGCGTCAATGGCAAAGGGGAGCCGATCCTGCTGCTCGAGCAGAACCGGGCGCAGTGGGATCGGCTGCTGATACGCCGCGGCTTTGTGGCACTCGAACATGCGGAAAAGCTTGGCGGCGCAAACGGCCCTTACGCGCTGCAGGCAGCGATCGCCGCCTGTCACGCACGCGCGCTGGCAGCGGAAGACACGGACTGGGGCCGCATCGCAGCGCTGTACGGGGTGCTCGCGCAGGTCGCTCCCTCTCCCATCGTGGAGCTGAATCGTGCGGTAGCCGTTGCCATGGCACTCGGTCCCGCCGCCGGTCTTGAACTCGTCGACGCGCTGGTCGCCGAGCCGGCTCTGGCGAACTATCACCTGCTGCCGACCGTGCGCGGTGATTTGCTGGTCAAGCTGGGCCGGCCTGGCGAGGCCCTCGCGGAGTTCCAGCGGGCCGCCGGCCTTACGCAAAACGAGCGTGAGCGCGAACTGCTGCTGGCGCGCGCACGCGCATGCGCGGATGAAACGGCACCTTCGTCCCGGCGATAAGGAAAACGGCAAGCATCATGGCCCGGCAGGCCGAGTCATTCGACGCGAATCATCGGCTGAGGGAGCGGCCTTCCGTGTGCTGCTGAGGGATTCCACCGCGGATGCGGCGTTCACTTGAAGCGTCCCGTTGGAGACTTTGCTGCTCCGCAGAAAAAGGTCGTGGACCGTGCGCGCATCCAGCCCCGGTGCGAGATACAGCAATAAACCGGCAATGCCACTCACATGCGCGGCAGCCATGGAGGACCCTGAGGTGAAGTCATATCCACCGCCGGGCTGAGTCGTCAGAATGTCGTTTCCCGGAGCGCTCAAAATGCCGGTTGAGGCAGCTGCCTCCGCCGCACTGGCACGAACGACAATGACTCCCGGCGCACTGGCGGGGAATCCGTCGATGGTCCCATCCGGCGGCATCGCCGCGATCACGATGCGGCCCTGCTCCAGCAACCGGGCAAGCAGCCTGTTGAGCAGCGGGTCGGCAGGCCCGCCCAGGCTGAGATTGATAACCCGGGTATCCGTATCGATGATCGCCGCCAGAGCTTTGGCCAGCGTGAAGGAGTTGCAGTGTGCGCCGGCATGCGGCATCGGCGAATACCAGCATGCCTTGTAGACGCTGAGCAGGGCTTTGGGCGCCATCCCCACAATCCCCAGGCGATTGTCGGCGTTTGCCGCGATGACGCCCGCGACTTCGGTGCCGTGATTGTCGCGATTGAACGCCGCCGCATCGTCATCGACCAGGTTGTGCACATCGCGAATGCGTCCCTGAAGATCGAGATGCGTTACGTCGACACCCGTATCGACGAGCGCGATATGGACCTCGTTGCCCTGAGTGAGGTTGTGCGCGAGGGCGGCATCGGTTTCCACGAAACCGCGTTGAAGATTGACGTAGGGATCGTTGTACTGGCGTGCGTCCCCGGATTTCTCCGCATAGACGGCAAAGTCGTGCAACGGTTGCGCGAGCTGCACTCTATCGTCCTTGGCGAGCGCTTTGAGCAAGGCATCCTGGGTCATGCCGGGAGGCGGCTCGAACACGACGCAGTACACATCGAGGGCTTTGATCGGCCAGCCTGTGACCTCGCGCAATCCGTAATTCTTCTTCAGCGCCGCCAGCGTGGAAGCCGCGCGCTGGCCGGCGCCGTAATACCTTGAGGCGGGATAACCCAGCAAGCTGGAGCCGGCGTTCGTGGCAGGTGACTCCAGCGTGTTGGCAACAGCCAGCACGATGTCGCGCTGGCTGTCCATGGAGGACACGCTGGTGACCGATGCACGGCCGGGACTGCTGTAATGGTCCGCGGGCGCCATGGGGCGCGAAGACGCGCATGCGCTCAAAGCAGCGGATGCGACAAGCATGAGAAAGCCGTATTTCATGGGCTGACGGCGACGGGCTCTGCCAGGCGGATGCCTCGAGTGGCGCGCAGCTGCTGCAATGCCTGAGCTGCCGAAGTGGCGCTCGTTGGCGCGACCGTATAGGCACCCATATCGTTGGGGCCGCCCACCACCTGCAACCGAAGGGTATGAAGCAGCGCGTTCCAGTCGGCTAGCGTCATGGTCGCATCAGGCACGACACGGATCGTCCCGGGGGCCGCGGGCACGGACTCCTGGCTGAGTGTTCGATACAGCGGGCTGCCGCTCGCCGACCACAACTTCACGCCAAGGACGCCGATACTGAGAGCCTGGACAAGCACCACGGCGACCAGCACCCGGCTGAATCCATGCCGCGGCCGCGAACGATAAGGCGCTTCCTGAGCATCAGGCATATCAAGGCGACCCAGCAAACGCCTCAATCCGGCATTCGCGTCGATCGAAATATCCGTAGGCAGCGACATGGCATGCCGCAAGCGACTCTGTTGCGCGAATTCAGTGCGGCACGATTCGCAGTGCGCCAGGTGATCCTCCAGCCACTCGCCTTGCTCTCGCGTGGCGCTGTTCTGCAGTACCCAGGGCATCGTGTCCCATGCGCGGACGCAGTCCCCGCCGGAATGTCTCAGGAACGTCATGGCACGTTCCCCTGATGCATGGGCGATTCGCCAGCCAGCGCCGGAAGCACGTTGCGCAGCTTGACCCGCGCGTGGAACAGACGCGCCTTCACGGTGCCTACGGGGCACTGCATGATGACGGCAACGTCGTCCAGGGTATGGCCCACGCCATAAACCAGTTCGATCACGACGCGTTGATCCACGGATAGGTGATCGAGCCCCTTGCTCAGCCAGTCGCGCAACTCGCGATCCTCGTCGTCCAGGTCATGCGCGGGGGTACGTTGTTCCGACGAGATGTCGCCTTCGACCGGCTCGTCGCCGTGTTGCCGCAGCGCCTTCAGTCCACAACGATAGGCGATGCCCATGAGCCACGTCGAAACCCGCGAGTCGCCGTGGAAGTTGCCCGCTTTCTGCCAGGCGATCCACATGCAGTCGTTGATGACTTCCTCGATGACATCGGGGCGCCGCGTCAACCGGGAAAGGAATCGGCACAACCTGCCGTGGTAACTGCGGTACAACACGCCCAGAGCGACACGATCACCCGCCGACATGCGTTGAAGCAGCATGCGGTCGGTGACATCCGCGTCGATATCGTCGTCGTTCATGGGCTCGGTCGAGGTCATTGGACTGCAGCTTGTTCGCTACGTAAGTACCGTATCAACGCGAAAAGGTTGCTCCCTGGTCAAAAGGATCGCGAAATCGTCGCGACCCAGCGTGAGGCGTTCAGACTGGCCCATTGCTGCTGCGTTTCCGGCGCGGCCACGATGCGGTCGAGTTCTATCTGCCAGGGCCCGTTGCTCCACAATAGACCCAAATGGCCATAGCTGTAATGGTTTGCGCGGACGGGGTACGAGTAGTTGCCCGTGTAGACGTACTCGTAGCCGTCGGAGTCCGCGTAAACGTGAAGGTGGTGGACGTAGGGCGCCATGAGGGATTGGGTGATGCCCGCGCCGGCGGAAAGAGAGAAGTGCGGCGTCAAGGGCCAATGGAGATTGATGTCGGCGGCACCACGCAGCTGCCGGTTCTTCGCGCCGATGACGTGAATGGCCGACAATCCGAAGCTCAGCACGTCCCGGTAGCTCCAGCTGACCCCCGATTCGGCTCGGTCAAAGGCTTTCGATCCGGTCATACCGGGATATCTGTAATAGAGCAGGCTCAGCTGCATCTGCCAGTCGCCGGAAAGAGACCAGTAGCGGGACGCCTGGACAAGGGCTTCCACGAGGCGGCCAGGCGAGCGTATTTTCGTACTTCCCGACAGGCCCAGCGACCAACCTGATGGAAGAGTCTGGGAGGCTGCGCCCTCGCTGGGGAAAGTCCAGGCGGCGGCGCCTTGCGCGATGGGCGTATCGCCGGTAATCACCTGGCCACGGTCGACCAGTTGCGAGCTGAGCGCCACGGTGCCGTTGAAGGTCGTCGATTGGGCCTGAAGTGCCGGGGAGAGGCATGCGCCCATGGCAAGCAAAGCGAAGCCAAGGCCCTTGCGGATAGCCGCGCCAAACCGGATGGCATGACTGGGCCGGGAGCGGGCAGGGCAATGACGCCACCCCATCGCTGCGCAAGAAAGGCGATAGTCCGTCATGAGCGAATTAGGCGCATTGGGTCCTAACTCCATGGAAACTCGCAAGCCACGGGGTGAGGCGCCCAACAAACGCCAACCAGAGAATCGTCATGTACGACGGTTCATTCTCTGGATGGCCCGTTTGGCACCATCGGCGTTCGTGCCATCCCGGGCGTGATGGCACGGCAGATACTAGTCGATCTGCGGCAATCAGGTAACGTCATTTGGGGATGGTGCCGAAGTGCGAAAACAGATCGTCCAGACCTTGGAATAGACAAGGCCGGCGTATTTCATTTTGATAGCGGGATTGGCCTGTTTTGCCGATAGCGACAAATGGCCATGAAGCTTTTCCGTTATCCAGGCCAGTGGGTTTGCCGCCAATGCCCTCTCGTTGGGCAGGGTTTTTGTTCTTCAATCCTATCCCCGAAATGCCCCTGCGGAATGCCGCTGCGCGCCGCCGTCATCAATCCGTTCTCCGCATACCCAATGCGCGGCCAGATTTGCCCGACGTGCAGGCCGCGGACGGCTTTGCAGGCTTGAGTGCCTGCCCGGCATTGAAAGGTTGCATCCGGCCATCCGAAAACAGCAGTCGGCACCTTCGGCTTACCCGCCAGGACGACGAGCAACCTTTCATCGGCCAAGTGGCACTCAAGCAAGTGAGTCGTCTTCAATGAAATTACAGCCGGGTCCAGAACATGGAAATCGAACGAATCCAGTTGCAGAAGCACGGCGACAACAGCGGCATGCTCATCGCACTGGAGGAGGATCGAAACGTACCCTTCGTGATACGGCGCGTGTATTACATATTCGCCACAAAGAGCGACGTGCACCGGGGCCGGCACGCGCATCGTCATCTTCATCAACTGGCGGTGGCGGTGCGTGGCTCCGTCACCTTTCTGCTGGACGACGGCAGCGGGCCTGTCGAGGTCGTTCTCGACGATCCCTCGCATGGCCTGATGCTCGGTCGCATGGTGTGGCGCGAGCTGTACGACTTCAGCGAGGATTGCGTGTTGATGGTGCTGGCCGACCAGTTGTACGACCAGAGCGATTACATCACCGACTACGCCGATTTTCTGCGCGAGGTCGGCGGCTCCGTATACCCGGAGGACATGGTGGCATGTCAAGGCCGCTAGTCTTGGTCGGCGCGGGCGAATTCGCGCAGATCGCCTGCGAGTATTTCGAACACGACAGCGACTATGACGTGGTGGCTTTCAGCGTCGAACGCGAATATCTCGCGCAACCGGTACTGGCCGGTCGTCCCGTGGTGGCCTACGAGACGTTGGAAGCGCATTACCCACCGGCGGATGTCGACGTGTTTGTCGCTATTCCGTCCAGCCAGCTCAATCGCCTGCGTACGCGCTTCTACCAGGATGTGAAGCGCAGGGGCTATCCGCTCGCCACGTACGTCAGCACGCGCGCCTTCGTGTGGCGCAATGCCGAAGTGGGAGAGAACAGCTTCATTTTCGAGAGCAACGTGATCCAGCCTTTCGTGCGCATCGGCAACAATTGCATTCTCTGGAGCGGCAATCACGTGGGGCATCGCACCGTTGTGCACGACAACGTGTTCGTCGCCTCGCATGCGGTCATTTCAGGTTATTGCGAGATCGGCGAAAGCAGCTTCATCGGCGTGAACTCCACTTTCAACGATCACGTGAAAGTTGCGCCGGACAATGTGATCGGCGCCGGCGCGCTGGTCACGCGCGATACGGAGCCGGGGCGGATCTACGTCGGGTCGCCGGCCCGTGCGGTGCCCGGCAAGTCCAGCCTCGACGTGAGGCTTTGAAGCGCACATGTCCGAATGGGCCAAGAAAGGGTTGGTGTTCGAAACCGCGCGGCATGGCGTGGGCGGCTGGATGTGTCACTCCGCGCTTACGCCGACCCCGTATCGCATCGGCGATGACCGCATCCGCGTCTACGCGGGGTTTCGCGATGCCGATGGCGTCAGCCGCATCGGCTTCGTCGACGTGCTGGCAGACGATCCGGCGACCATCGTGCGCGTCAGTACCAAGCCCGCACTCGACATCGGCCGGGACGGTTGTTTCGACGACAATGGCGTGATCCTGGGCGATATCGTCGACGCCCCGGGCGGCCTGCACATGTTCTATGTCGGCTTTCAGCGCGTGGCCAAGGCCAAGTTCCTGGCCTTTACCGGCCTGGCGGTTTCCACCGATGGCGGCGACCATTTCCGGCGCGTGCAGGAGACACCGATCCTGGGTCGCGCGCCCGGCCGGAGCACCATCGGCGCGGTGCACTCGGTCATCCACGAAAACGGCCGTTGGCGCATGTGGTATGCCGCCGGCGACGATTGGGAAATCATCGGCGGCCAGCCCTTTCCGCGTTACCACATCCGCTATGTAGAGACGGGCGATCTGGGATCCATACCGCGCGAAGATCAGGTCTGCCTGCTGCCTCGTGGTAGCGAGTACCGCATCGGCCGGCCGCGTGTGTATCGGTTCGACGGTAAATACGTCATGTATTTCACGCGGGGCAATCTTGGCGGCGAATACTTTCCCGGGGTTGCCTACAGCGATGACGGCGTCCGCTGGGAGCGCCGCGACGAGGAACTGGGCATGACGCTGTCCACCAGCGGCTGGGATTCGCTGGTCATCTGCTATCCCGCGCTGATCCCGCAGCGGGACAAGCTGCTGATGTTCTACAACGGCAACGACATGGGGGTGGATGGTTTCGGCGTGGCAGAGGCCGAGAGTGCCCACTTCGACGGTGGTGCGGATGTTCACGGTTAGGCCCTACGCCCAGGCCGACGCGAACGTCTGGGATGCGCTGGTCGAGCATTCCCGCAACGGCAATCTTCTGCATCGGCGCGGCTACATGGATTATCACGCCGATCGTTTCGTCGACCGGTCATTGATCGTCGAGCGGAACGGCGAAGCCGTGGCCGTTTTTCCCGCGAATATCCGCGAGAACCTGGTGACAAGTCACGGCGGCCTTACCTATGCCGGACTTATATCGACGCAAGCCTTGCGCGCCGAATCGACGCTTGCCGTATTCGAGCAGATCGGCAACCACTATCGCGCCCTTGGTGTGGAACGGGTCATCTACAAGGCGGTGCCGCATGTGTTTCATGCCTATCCGGCCGAAGAGGATCTGTATGCCTTGCATCGGCTGGGCGCGCGGCTGACGCGTCGCGATCTTTCTTCGGTCATTCCGCTGCGTGAGACATTTCACTTCACACAGGGGCGCAGACATGCGGTCGACAAGGCAAGGAAAGCGGGCATCCGACTGCAGGTCGGCGCCGATCCGGCGGCTTTTCACGAAATGCTTTCAGAAGTGCTGGGCAAACACGATACCCGGCCAGTCCACAGCCCACAGGAGTTGCGCATGCTGCAAGCGCGCTTCCCGCAGCGGATCGTGTTGCACGAGGCACGCCGTGAGGACGTCTTGCTGGCCGGCGCGCTCGTCTACGATTTCGGCCGAGTCGTGCACACCCAGTACATGGCTGCCTCGGAGGAGGGGCGGCGCGTGGATGCGCTCAGTTTTCTGCTGGCGGAACTGATAGTCGGCGTCTACGCGGACAAGGCGTATTTCAGCTTCGGCATTTCGACCGAACAGGAAGGGCGAGTGCTCAACGGCGGCCTGATCGCCCAGAAGGAATATTTCGGCGCGCGCGCCATCGTGCACGATTTTTACGAGTGGCGGCTGTGATGAAAGTCGACCTGATCAAGGCCGTTCCGATAGAGGTCGCTCCGATGGATATCCCGTTCCTCAGCCTCAAGGACGCCAACGCGCGATACGCCGACGAGCTGAAGGCTGCTGTTGCGCGGGTTATCGATTCAGGTTGGTATGTGCTCGGCGATGAAGTGGCGTCCTTCGAGCGCGAGTTCGCCGCGTATTGCGGCGCGAGCCACGCCGTGGGGGTGGGGAACGGGCTCGATGCACTTTCGCTGATCCTGCGCGGTTACAAGGAGCTCGGTGTCATCGAAGAAGGCGACGAGGTCATCGTGCCGGGCAATACCTTCATTGCCAGCTTTCTCGCCATTACCGAAAACAGGCTCGTGCCGGTTCCCGTGGAGCCCGATCCGGCGACTTTCAATCTGGATCCGACTGGCGTGGAGGCCGCCATCGGGCCACGCACACGCGCCATCATGGCCGTGCATCTGTATGGCCAGTTGGCAGATATGTCGGCTTTGACGGCGTTGGCCCGACGGCACAAATTGCTGCTGATCGAAGACGCGGCGCAGGCGCACGGGGCGATCAGCGGCGGGCGCAAGGCCGGTGCGTTTGGCGATGCGGCGGCCTTCAGTTTTTTTCCCACCAAGAATCTTGGTGCACTGGGCGACGGTGGCGCCGTGGTGACCGGCGATACCGCGCTGGCGCAGCGGATCGCTGCCTTGCGCAACTACGGTTCCGATGTGAAGTACCACCATCTTTTCCAGGGCCTCAACTCGCGGCTCGACGAAATGCAGGCCGCCATGCTGCGGGTAAAGCTGAAGTACCTCGACGAGGACATCGCGTGGCGCCGCCGGGTGGCGCGCCGCTATCGCGAGGGCATCCGTCATGCGCATATCCAGTTACCGGTGGTGGCGCGGGAGGAACAGCACGTCTGGCATCTTTTCGTGGTTCGCTGCGCTCACCGCGATGCCTTGCAGCGGCATCTGCAAGCGCATGGCATACAGACCCAGGTGCACTATCCGGTGCCGCCGCACCGGCAGCCGGCCTATGCCGCCTTGCGGGACTCTCATCTGCCGTTGACGGAACGATTGCACGATGAAGTGCTGAGTCTTCCGATGGGGCCGACGCTGAGCGAGGACGCCGCGGACAGGGTGATCGAAGCCTGTCAGGCGTTCGAGTGCCCGGCATGAACATCGTACGCACCGGCTTCTATACCACCCTGGCTACCGCTGCGCGGCTGCTTGCGGGTCTGGTCGTGATCAAGCTGGTGGCCTGGTTTGCCGGCCCCGTGGGCGTGGGCAAGCTGGGCCAGTTCATGAGCCTCATGTCGTTGCTGGCCGTGCTGGCCGGTGGCGGCATCAGCGCCGGCATCGTCAAATACGTCGCCGAGTACCGCCACGACACGCAGAAATTGTCGCGTCTGCTTGCCGCTGCGCTCTGGTACGCGCTCTGCGCATCCTGCCTGATGGGCGGTGTCACGCTGCTGTTCAGTCGGCAGATCGCGCTCTGGCTGCTGGGCGATCCGGGTTATGCGAGCCTGATCCGCGTGCTCGCCGTGGCCCAGCTCGGCATCGCATTGGTCAACTACATGCTCGCCGTGATCAACGGTTTCATGGACGTGCGCCGGCTGGCTTTCATCCAGGTGCTGGGATCGGCTCTCAGCATCGTGCTGGTAGTCGGGCTGTCGCGCTGGCTGCATCTGTACGGCGCGCTGCTGGCGCTGGTCACGGGCCAGGTGCTGTGCCTTGCCATCGGCTTGCCCGCGTGGCGGCGAAGCTCCTACTTCCAGCCCAGCATGCTGCGGATGCATTTCGATCGCGAAATGACTCGGCGGCTCGCCGCCTTTTCGGTGATGACGCTCAGCTCCGCCTTGCTGCCGCCCTTGATCAATATCGCGGTGCGCGATCACCTCGCTGTCCGGTTCGGCTGGGAGCAGGTCGGCTACTGGCAGGCCGTGAGCAAGGTGTCGGACGCCTACCTGCTGTTCCTCACCACGGCCATCAACATCTACTACCTGCCCAAGCTGGCATCGACGCACGAGCGTGCATCCCTGGTGCTCGAACTGCGTAACGCCTACCGCTACCTGCTGCCCGCGGTCGTCGCGCTGGCGGCCGTGGTCTATGTCATGAGAGGCTGGGTGACACGGTTGCTGTTCAGCGCGGACTTCGCGTCCGCCAACGCATTGTACGGACCGCAGCTGGTAGGCGATGTCGTCAAGATCGCATCCTTCATTCTCTCTTACGTCATGCTGGCCAAGGCCATGACACGGCTGTTCGTGATATCCGAGTTCGTGTTTGCGGCGAGCTATCTGGCGCTGGTCTATGTGTTTACTGCGCACTTCGGTCTGGTCGGCGCGATGTACGCATTCACGATCAACTATCTGCTCTATCTCGCGTTCAACGTGCTGGTCGTACGACGTTACCTGGGAGGGCTGTGATGTCGGCCTCTGACGTATCGAAAGACACGGCGGCCATGCCGCTGGTCTCCGTGCTCATCCCCGCGTTCAACCACGAGCGTTTCGTGCAGCGCTGTCTGGATAGCGTGCTGGAAGATCCTTATCCGGCCAAGGAGCTCATCATCATCGACGATGGGTCGACCGACAAAACCGGCGAGAGGATCGCCGATTGGGTGGCGACGCATTGCATGGATCTCCCGATCGAATATGTGCGGCGGGACAACAGGGGCATCGCGGCGACCTTGAACGAACTGGTGGCGCGAGCGAGCGGAGAGTTCCTGCGTCCGGGCGCCAGCGACGACTACCTGTTGCCCGGAGGTCTCGATGCGCAGGTCCGCTATCTGCTCGCGCATCCGGACAAGGGGGCTGTGATCGGAGATTCGATCGTCATCGATCAGGACGGGAACAAACTCCATGACAGCGGCATGCGCGATCTTCACGGCGCCGACAAGAGCCTCTATCGATCGGACGACGGCATACGCCGTGCCGTCATCAGCCAGTGGGCCATCGGCGGTCCGGTCGCCTTGATGAGAAGGAGCGCGCTGGACACCGTCGACCGCTGGAGCGAAGGCCTGCGCATCGAAGACTGGGATCTCTTTCTTCGCCTGGCGGCCCGTGATGCGCTTGGCTTCATCGACGTCAGCGTCTGCGCTTACCGCATTCACAGCAACAACCTCAGCAAGACGCGGCATGCCGCGACCCGGGTCATCAACCTGGTCGAGTCGAGACAGGTCGCGATGCGTCGGGCGTGCCTGTTCGGTGAACCCTACAGAACCTTGCTCAAGGCGCAGTCGCATTACATCGGCGCCAAGATTTCGTTCCTGCAGCGGCAGTGGGGAGCGCTGGCGCTGCACATGCTGGCGTATCTATCGCTGATGATCCTGTCGAAGGTCAGGTTTCCCTCCGCAAACCACGGTGCGGAGGCGACATGAAACGCTTGCTGTGTCTTCCCTCGACCTATCTCGGGCTGCCGATCCTGCTTGCGTGCGGGCTTACCTGGCTTACTTACGATCTCTCCGTCGATTACCTGCAAGGCCTGCTTCTGCTGGCAGCGAGCGCATCGGTCATCGTGTTGTTCGACGTATATGCGGGCGTAAGGATTCCCGAGCCCGTGCGATTCCGTGCGCGTCATTACGCCGGTACTCGCGACTCGTTCGTCGCGCTGGCCTTTGCGGGGATGATCGCTTTTTTCTGCCTGATTGATCTCACGCTGTTCCCGATTCCGCTGTTCGACAAGCCCTCGTCGTATGCCTTGATGGAAGGTGGCCGCGAACATGTCCGGCATATTTCCGACATGTGCTGGGTGCTTCCGCCGATCGGGCTGCTCTGTGCCAGGAGCAAGTGGCTGCGCAACATGCTCATCGTCATCGGCTTTCTGTTCCCGGTGCTGGTGATCGACCGGAACAGGCTCTTCGCCAGCGTGTTTTCGTTTGCGCTCGTCATCATGTTGCGACGTGACGAGGCAAGGCCGCTGCCGTGGAAAAGTGTCGGTTTTCTGGCGATCGCGGGCAGCAGCGTTTTCTCGGTCCTAGGCATCCTGCGATCCGGGCCACTGGAAAACATCACGCTGCCTTTCAGTGCCATGTACCGGGCTGCCCCGCTGGGCATCAAGTGGCTGCTGCTTTACGGCAGCGCGGGCCCCTACAACTTCAGCGCCATCCTGACCAAGCATTACTCCAACGCCAACTTTCTCATCAATCAGGTGGTTCCCCTGAAGGGATCCGTCGTGACCGCCGGGACGGACATCCCGCTGGACGCGCCGACCATCAACGTGGGTACGGAGTTCTTTCCGTTCCTCATGGCGCTGGGTCCGGTTGGCGCGGTGGCCGCCATCTTCGTGCTGTACGGCTTGCTGCTGTGGAGCGTGCGGCGCCTTCGCCCGACCGTACCGCTGTTTTCCCTGCTGATTTTTCTGCGTGTTTCCTACGTGTGCGTGATGTCGCCCTTCGCGCCACAGGCCTTCACATGGACGAATGCCGGTTTCATCGGCCTGTGTCTTTCCATGCAGGTTCTCGTGGCATGGCTGCCGAACAGGAGGTTGCAGAAACCAATAGGCGACGGGCAGGGAGATGCCTCCGCGACAGCCGTGTAAATCATGTCTCCACCATCTTTCCAGCGAGTACAGAACCATGGAACAAGACGAAATCTATCTGATCGATCTCTGGCGGATACTCTCCCGCGAGTGGAAATGGTTTGTGGCAGTGCTGGTCGTGGCGCTGGTCTGTACGTATGCGTTTGCGCATCGGGCAAAGAACCAGTGGGAGGCGACCGCCTGGATCCAGATCGGGCAGGTCGGGCAGGTGCCGTCGGGGCAGGATCCGAAGACCGAGTCGTTGGCTAGGGTTGTCGAGCGCCTGCAAATGGTGCCTTTCGAAAACGAGGTGATGAACAGCCTCGGCTTTTCGCCTGACTCACCCGAGGCCAGCCTTTATCGCAAAAGCATCAAGCTGGATCCGTTGCCTTACGCCGGCCCACTTATCCGGATGACCTTGCGGGCGTATTCGCCGCAACAGGCCCGTCAATTCGCCCTGGCGACGGTCAATCAGCTGCGGGCGATCCATCAACACCTCGAAACGACGCCGTTGCGGCTGGCCAACGCGCGGCTCGATGAAATCCAGGCCGATTTGCGCAACGCGCAAGCCGAGCGGGATCGATTGCAGCAGGCCGTCATGCCTGGAAGCAAGGACGACACGGGCAGCAAAAGCATCCAGGACCCGTTGCTCGCCAGTGTGTTGCTGACCAGCAAAAACGCGGAGATTCGCAACTTGCAGCTGGCCAGAAGCGATCTCGTCGATCGCCTCAGTGCCACGTATACGTACGAAACATCGCTGCTGGGCTCCATCTATGTTCCCAAAAACAGGGCATCTCCGAATCTGGTGTTGATATGGGGTGCTGGCATCTTGCTGGGGGGGGGGCTGGGCGGATTGGTCGCCTTGGCCAGAAACGTCGTGCGGCGCCGAGTGCACAGATAGTGCTGTCGCCCTCATGGTCATGGAAATGCAGCTCGCCCGGAAGCCACGTATCCCTATGGGCCGGCTGCATTCAACCAAAACGGCCAATACAGGCACTCACGATGCGGATCAGTGAAAAATGCCGAGGCTGATGCCACGGATCGACCGGAGGTTCGCCCTGGATGCCGTTGCGAATCATGGACGGTCTGCCGGTGGAGCGGAGATCGATATGAGTGGGCCACCCAAGCTTGAAATCGTGCGCCAGGCGGTATCCGACGCCAGCGTTCGTCAACGCCCACGGCGTGCGCTCCTGGATGATGCGCAACTGCTCGAAACGCAGCGCGCCTTCGATAGCGTCGCCGCCGACTATGACGGGCCGCGCGGCAACAACGAGCTGATCCAGCGCATGCGGCTGACCTTGTGGGACACGGTGCACAGCGAGGTGCCGGCTGACGCCCGCTTGCTCGACCTGGGCTGCGGCACGGGCATCGATACGGTCGAGTTCGTGCGGCGCGGTTTCCATGTCGTCGCCACCGACTGGTCGCCACAGATGGTCGAGCGCACGCGGACGCGCGTCGCCGCCGCGGGCCTGCAGTCCCGCGCAACGGCGGTGCACCTCGGCGTGCAGCAGCTCGACCAGCTCGAAGGCGAGTTCGATGGCATCTATTCCAACTTCGGCCCGCTGAATTGTGCGCCGGACCTTCACGCCGTCGCGGCCGAATGCGCGCGTTTGCTGCGTCCCGGCGGCACGCTGGTTTTTTCGGTGATGGGACGGATCTGCCCGTGGGAGCTGGTGCATTACGCGCTGCGGGGCCGCTTCAAGCGGGCTGGCGTGCGCGCGGCGCGAGGCGCGACCGCGGTAGGGATGAACCGTCACACGATCTGGACTTATTACTACCTGCCGCGCGAGTTCTACCGTGCCTTCGCGGAACACTTTTCGCTGCAGAGCTATCGGGCGCTGAGCCTGTTCATGCCGCCGCCTTACCTGGTGGACTACTACCGCCGTCGCCGCCGCTGGTGCGAGCGGCTGGGCCGGCTCGACGACCGCCTGGGCGCCATGCCGCTATGGCGCGACATGGGCGACCACTTCCTGATCGTGATGCGGCGGCGCTGAGATCATGGACATTCTCCAGGCAGCGATGGACGTCAGCTTGTGCCGTGCGGTCTCGGTCACGACGGAGGCCAGCTCGCGCGTGCCGCTGCCGATCCGGGCAGGGCGGATCGGCTCGTCGCTGGCCGCTCGGGCGTACCGGGTCGATCTGCGCGACCATCTGATCTTTCCCGGCATGATCAACGCGCACGAGCACCTGCACGTCAACACCGTTCCGCCGCTGAAAGCCGCTGCGCCCTTTCCCAACAGCTACGCCTGGATTGCGGCGTTTCAGGCCCATTTCGAGCAGCCCGCCGTCATCGCCGCGCTGCAGGTGTCGAAGGAGTTGCGGCTGCAGCACGGGGCGCTGAAGAATCTGCTTGCCGGCACCACTTGCGTAGCGCATCACGATCCCTGGCATCCGGCGCTGGACGCGACGAATTTTCCGGTCGCGTTACTGCGCGATTACGGCTGGAGCTACGCGCTGGGCTGGCCCGATTACGGGCCGCCGGCGCAGCAGAGCTTTGCCGCCACGCCCACCGACCGGCCCTGGCTGATCCATCTGGCCGAGGGTACCGATGCGACGGCGCAGTCGGAGCTGGTCCAGCTCGAGCAGCTCGGATGCCTGGCCGCGAACAGCGTGCTGATCCATGGCGTAGGCCTGCGCGAGCGGGACATCGATCGGGTGATCGCCAGCGGCGCGGCGGTGGTCTGGTGTCCAAGCAGCAACCACGCCTTGCTAGGGAAGTCGCTGGATCCGCGGCGCCTCTGCGCGGCCGGCCGGCTTGCCCTGGGCAGCGACTCGCGGCTCAGCGGCGCGCGCGATCTGCTTGAGGAAATGCGCGGCATCGCCGCTCGCCGCGAGCTCAATCCCAGGCAACTGCTGGGGCTGGTCACGACCCAGGCCGCACGCATTCTGCGTCTGCCCGCGGGCGGCAGCCTTGCGTCGGGAGCGCCGGCGGATCTGGTGATTGTCGAGGACCGCGGCGGCGATGAGAGGTGCGGCCTGGTGGGCATCGAGCGCAGCCAGATCCGTGCCGTGGCGCGCAATGGCGTTCCCCGCATCGCCGATCCGGATTTCGCCGAGTGGTTTGCCGTCGCCGGCATGGAAGCGGTGCCGGTGACATTGGACGGCAAGCCGAAGCTGCTGGCCAAGCCACTGGCCGAACCGGCGCTGGTCGCGCTCGAACCCGGACTCGAACTGGTCGCCGATCTGAATGAGCGCGATCTCGTCATGGAGGCCCGATGCCAGTGATGTCGCGCCCCCCGATTCTCATGCCCGCAGAGGCTTATGCATTGTGGGCATCCAGTTATCCCGCGCATGCCCATAATCCGGTCATGCAGGCCGAGGAGCGCGCCATGCTGGCGCTGATGCCCGCCGGGCTGCAGGGGCAGGCGGTACTCGACGCCGGCTGCGGTAGCGGACGCTACATGTTGCATGCGCTGCGACGCGGCGCGGCGCGGGTTATCGGCGTGGATATCTCGCCGCAGATGCTGGAGCGCGCGGGCTCCGAGCTGGCCACGTTCCAATCCGGTGCCGAAGTCGACCTCATACAGGGCAGCCTGACGGCGCTGCCGGTGCCGGATGGGTGGGCGAATCTGACGATCTGCGGTCTGGTCATCGGGCATCTCGAGAACCTGGAACAGCCGCTGGCCGAGCTGCGCCGGGTGACCCGGCCCGGCGGCACACTGTTGTGCAGCGACGTGCATCCGATCGGGCATGCGCTGGGTTGGCTGCGCGATTTCAAATCCGGCGACCGGCATTACGCCGTGCGGCATACGCAGCACCTCTATAGCCACTGGCACGCGGCCTGCCAGACGCTAGGGTTGCGCATCGAGCAGGTGGTGGAGCCGATGCTCGATCCGACCGGCATTCCCGACAGCGCGCACTTCGACCGCACGGCGCTGGAGGTTCCCGTCGCGCTGGTGTTCCAGCTGCGGCGCCTGGCCTGATCCATGTCTACCTGAAGACGTCCCATGACTCACCGTCCCATGCCTCATCGTCCCAGTACGCTGCTGGTCAACCCGACCGTTACCACGCGTCCGCGCTTTCCGCTGTCGCTGCTGAACCTGGCCGCGGCGCTGGATCGCTTCGGGGACAGCCACATCGTGGACGGCAACATCGATCGGGATCTCGTGGCCGCGACCCTGGCAGCCGCAGGGAAACAGCACTACGACGCCGTCGGCATCGGCATCATGGGTGGCCCGCAGGTGGCGCCGGCGATCGCCGTCTCCAAGGCGATTCGCCAGCATTACCCGTCGATGCCGATCATCTGGGGCGGTTACTTCCCCACGCTCTATACCGATACCACGCTGGCCGCGCCCTATGTGGACTACGCGGTGCGGGGGCAGGGCGAGGAAAGCCTGGTCGAGCTGATCTCGGTGCTGGGCCGTGGTGGCGATAGCGAGGCGTTGGCCAGGATCGGCGGCTTGTCGTGGCGTCGCGATGGCGAGATCGTGCACAACCCCAATCGCAGCTTTCAGCACGGCGATCCCGCGCTGGTGCTGCCTTATGAAAAGCTGGGCAATCCGGACAAGTATCTGACGAGCACTTTTCTCGGGCGCCGTACCGCCGTGCACCAGGCATCGATCGGATGCCGCTTCCGCTGCACGTTCTGCGGTGTGGCCGCCATGTTCGGCGGGGCGACGTCGCTGCCGCCGACCGAACGCCTGGAGCGCGAGCTGGGCTATCTCAAGTACGAACTAGGTGCCGATTCCATCCTTTTCTACGATCACAACTTCTTCGACCGCGAACAGGACATGATCCCGATGCTCGAGATCATGGCCAGGCTCGAAATGCCCTGGTGGTGCTTCGCGCGCGCCGATGCCCTGCTCAAGCTTTCCGAAAGCACCTGGGAGCTGGTGCGGAAAAGCAAACTGCGGATGGCTTATATAGGCGCCGAGTCACCAAGCGGCGCGATGCTCAAGGAAATCCGCAAGGGCACCCGCCCGGATCAGACACTGGCGGTGGCCAAGCTGTGCCAGCGGCATGGTGTCATTCCGGAGTTCTCGTTCATGCTCGCGCCGCCGGTGAATACCGAAGAGGAAACCGAGCTGACGTTCGAGTTCATCCGCGAGCTGAAGCGTATCAACCCGGCTTCGGAAATCATCACCTACATCTACACGCCGCTGCCGGAGGGCAGCAAGCACGAAAAGGAGCGCGGCAAGCATCCTTCCGCGCCATTGCTCGACATTCACGGGAATCCGGTGGTCTTTCCCTCCACGCCGGACGAGTGGACGCAGCGTCGCTGGGTGGACTATGCCTGCCATGCCGATGCTCCCTGGCTCACGGACAAGCTGCGCCAGCGCATCTACGACTTCGTCACCGTACTGCGCTGCCGCTATCCCACGGTGCAGGACATGCGCTCGCCCCGCTGGGCCAAGCGCAGCCTGAGTGCGATGGCGTCGTGGCGATATCGCCACCGGCGCTACGACCATCCGTGGGAACTCGACATCGCCAATCGTTTCGTGCAACTGCGCAAGCCGCAAATCACGGGAGCGTAGCGATGGCGGCCTTGCACGTCGCGCAGATCAACTTCCTTCCTGCACCCGCAGGCCTCGCGCATGACCAGGTTCTCGAGCAATGGCATTCGCTGGTGGACATCGCCGAGGTGGCGGCCAGTTCCGGAACCCGGGTTTCGGTGATCCAGGCGGCGGCGCGCGAAGACCTGATCACGCGCAACGGCATCGACTACCACTTCATCGATATCAGAGGATTGGAAGTGGCGAAGAACCGGGGCCGCCGTTTCGCCAGCCTGCTCGCCGACATCAAGGCCGACGTGGTGCATGCGCATGGCCTGGGTTTTATCGAAGATGCCTTCGCCGTGTCGCAATGCCTGCCGCAGTTGCCCATCCTTGCCCAGGACCATGCCGATAGGCCGCCGCGCTGGTGGCGACGGCCGCAGTGGCGGCGTTGGTATGCGGCCATTTCCGGTGTCGCCTTCACCGCACCCGAGCTGGCGCGCCCGTTCACCCATGCAGGTTTGTTCGGGCCGCACGCGCGGCTCTTTGCGATTCCCGAATCCAGCAGTCGCTTCACTGCGGGCAGTCGCGCCGATGCCCGCGCGGAGACGGGTCTTCACGGCGATCCCTGCGTATTGTGGGTGGGGCATCTCAGCCCCGGCAAAGAGCCGCTGACCGTGCTCGACGGCGTGGCCCGGGCGGCGCTGCACCTGCCTGGCATGCAGCTGTGGTGCGCTTTCGGCAGCGCGCCGCTGCTCGACGAGGTGCGAGCTCGCATCGCGCGCGATCCGCAGCTCGCCGGGCGCGTGCACTTGCTGGGCAAAGTTACGCATGCGCACGTCGAGACACTGATGCGCGCCGCGGACCTGTTCGTCTCGGGCAGCCTCGCCGAGAGCTGTGGCTACGTCGTGCTGGAGGCGTTGGCTTGCGGCGTAACGCCGGTGGTCACGGATATCCCATCCTTCCGCGCGCTGGTCGGCGACAGCCGTGTCGGACGCTTGTGGCCGTGCGGCGACGCGGAGCGGCTGGCCGAGGCGCTGGTCGATGCCGCGGCCAGCCGGCTGTCGTCGACGCAGGTGCGTGCGCACTTCGACGCCAAGCTGTCGTTCGCAGCCGTGGGGCGCCAGTGGGCCGACGCGTATGCGCAGGTCCGCGACGACCGGCGGCGGAAGGCATCGTGAAGCTCGCGCTGGTGGTCCCCGGCGGGGTGGATCGCACCGGCGAGTTTCGCGTGATCCCGGCGCTGCTGGCGCTGATCGAGCGGCTGGCGCGGACGCACGACGTGCATGTCTTCGCGCTGCACCAGGAAGCTGCCGCGGGCCGCTGGCAACTCGCCGGCGCCACCGTGCACAACATCGGCCACGGCTGGACCCGGCTGCGCGCGATAGCGACGATCCGCACCGAGCATCGCCGCGCACCGTTCGATCTGATCCATGCCATCTTCTCCGGTTCGTGCAGCCTGGTCGCTGTCGCCGCGGCAAAGCTGCTGCGGCTGCCGAGCCTGGTGCATGTCGCCGGCGGCGAGCTGGTCGCGTTGCACGAGATCGATTACGGCGGGCGACGGAAATGGAAGGGGCGACTGCGCGAGGCAGTAGTGCTGCGCGGTGCCGATGTCATCACGGCGGCCAGTGCGCCGATCATCGATTCGCTACAGGCGCTCGGCGTCGAGGCGCAGCGCGTGCCACTGGGCGTGGATGTGCAAGCATGGCCGCTGCTTGCACCGCGCCAACGAAGCGCCAAGCAGGCACGGCTGCTCCACGTCGCCAGCCTCAACCGCGTCAAGGATCAGCCGACGCTGCTGCGGGCGCTGGCGGCACTGGTCGACATGGGGCTGGATTTCGAGATGGACATCGTCGGCGAGGACACGTTGCAGGGCGAGATGCAACGGCTGGCTCGCCAGCTTGGACTGGAACGCCATGTGCGGTTTCATGGATTCAAGACACAGCGCGAATTGCGCCCGATCATGGAGTCGGCCGATCTGCTGGTGATGTCCTCGCTGCACGAGGCCGGTCCGCTGGTCCTGCTGGAAGCCGCTGTCGCAGGCGTGCCTGCGGTCGGTACCGCGGTCGGGCATTTCGCGGAGTGGTCGCCTTCGGCGGCCCTTGCCGTGCCCGTCAAGGACTGGGATGCATTGGCGAACGCCATCCATCGAATGCTTGCCGATGAGGAACTGCGGCTCCGACTGGCCACGGCAGCGCAGCGTCGCGCGATGCTGGAGGACGCCGATTGCACCGTTCAGGCGTTCCAGGCCTTGTATCCTCAGCGCACCCCTCTCGCGGCACGGTGAAGCGAGCCTGTCGAACCCGACTGGCGGGCGATGCGGCGCCCAGCCTGATCGTGATTCACGTCTTTATGTGAACACTCCCAACGCCCGCAACGCGCATCCCGCCGCAGTTCTCCAGACCGCTCCTTTGAAGGGTGCGATGCGGGCGGCGCGGACCAGTGCCGCGAACGCGGCTCCGTGTGACCTTTCCCGCGACAATGCTGCCGCCTGTCCCGCCAGTTGCATCGCGCACTGGTGCAGGCACAGCACCTGTATTTTCCGGTCCGCCGTGGCCGCCGCGGCTTTGCGGAATACGCGCTCCTGATCGGCGTAAAGTTCCGCGAGGCGCAAGCGCGCGGTGGTCCTGTCCGGGTGTTCGCGAACCAGAGTCAAGATATCGGGTAACGCGAGGACCTCGCTACATGCAGCGAGTCGCAGCGCGAAGTCGTAGTCGGAATGGATGGGGATGGTTTCGTCGAACCCGCCGATCTCCTCGATCAGCGATCGTTGCACGAGCATGGTCGGGACCGGTGTCGAGACATTTAACCGAAGCAATGGTTCGAGGATGTACCCGGAAATCGGCCGGGGTAGAAGGTCCGACCGCTCCGGCAGCGATGTCCCTTCCGTGTCAATCAGCGAGTATCCCGTGTAGCTCCACCTGCATGCAGGCTGCGCGGCGAGCCGGCGCAGTTGCAATTCCAATTTTCCGGGTAGCCACAAGTCGTCCGAATCAAGAAAGGCCACCCATTCGCTGCGCGCGTGCTCGAGGCCGGCGCTGCGTGCCGAAGTGAGATCGCCGCGGTGCTCCATCCAGAGTGGCCGCACGCGTGGATCATCGATCGCTTCGAGATAACCACGCGTGCCGTCGGTGGAACCGTCGTCGGCGACGATGAGCTCCCAGTCGCCGAATGTTTGTCCGACTACCGATGCAATAGCCTGGCGCAGCAGCGGCAAGCGGTTGTAGGTCGGCAGGACGACCGAAACCACCGGCGTTCTACCAATCGAGCGCTCGTTCATGGCTTCCGTCATCGATGATCCGCGTGATTCCGCTCGCGCATGCCGCCCCTTGCCAGCCAAGTCTGTTCTGCAGTGAAGTCGGTGATGAACCGGAGCATCATATTTCCGCAAACGGCGTTCCTCGCCTGCGGCGATAAGCCTGATGAAAGCCTGCCGTGTGATGCAGTTGGTCACTCTCCGCAAGATTTTCTTCGGAGACGACACGACACAGGAAAAAAACGTGCGAACCGATCTCCTGGCTGTGCTCGATGGCAAGCTCCTGGATACGCAGGGCCGCCGTCACCACCGGAATCTCGAATGTCTGCGATGGCCGAACAGGAAACGGAAGCGCAGTCCAGTCCTTGAGCGGCTGCCGGTGCTGCTCGGCAAGTTTGTAAACCACCTCCTTCATTGTCGCCGGCATGCCGGACAGTGCGACCCGGCGCGTTTCGCGCATGACCGGTACGGAAATATTGGTGTTGCGCAGCGCTAGCGAAAAAAGTCCGCTTCGTTCCAGCGGGCCGATCAAATCCATCGGAAAGATATTCTGGTGGTCTGGCGTGTCGACGGAGACCAGGACGACCGGCCGCGGACATAGATAGGCAATCATGAGCTGCTGTACCGCGGCAGGCTCCGGAGCGAAGTGCTGCGGCGAGCGATTTTTCAGCATGAGGCGGTTCTGCAGCCACGCGTTCCACGGGCGCAGCGGCCAGCCGAGACATCGGTGTTCGCCCGCTGCGACGTGATAGAGCGTGAGCGATGCCTTTTCGGTGGCGATGGACGCCGTCTTCACCAGACGCAAAATGCCGAGAAGCCTTCCCGTAGGGCTATCGCGATACTCGAGTACAGGGTGTTGGCCAGCATCGAGACTGGTCGCGATCACGAGTGGCACGAGCGAAGCCACGGTGTGATCCGCCGTGACATCTGCCGATTTGCCATCCCAACGCAAGGTGGCGGTGACCGCCTGTTGCGGAGGAGCGACGGCAACCGTGGACCATTGCGGCAGCGGGCGCACGTACGGCCTTATCAAATTCTTCCACATCTCAGATCCGCCGAAATAGCAAAAACATGTAGAGATCGGTAGCCCATCCGAAGCCGCGCGGAATAAGGCGTTCCAGCCGGAAATACGGTGCTGCCGCTCGCGCCACGACACGTGGCGCAAAACGATGGATACCACTTTCGCTGGTGATGGCGTAGTGGCCTTGGCGCAAGAGATTCATGGCGTTCGCCCGCCACCAGCCGTAGCGCGCATCGCCGAGGTAATAAGGATTGAGCATGTTGGCCAGGACAAAACCGCCTTGGTGGACCACGCGCGACAACTCTTCAAACAACAGTGCGTGATCCGCGAAATGATTCAGGACCGCAAAGTTCGCCGTGACTGCGTGCACCTTGCAGGGGAGCGGCGACCCCACCGCAATCAGGGTTCCGCGGGTGATTTCGTCGCGGCAGTACTGCAGCAGATATTCGCGCATCGCTTCCGCAGGTTCATACACGAAAGTCGGGTGTCCGCTAGCGGCATAGGCCTTTGCATCGATGCCGGTTCCAGCACCAAAATCGAGCACGTCTGCTCCCGCGGGCAAAAGATCCAGCGCCATCTTCTGAAACCTGTCGCGCACTACCCGGTCCCGCGGCGAGGCCAGGATGAATTTGTGGTACTGCTCTCCGGTATGCACGTCGTCGACCGCCTTGCTGACAGACTCGCTGTCTGATGTTCTGCCACCGAATCCCCGGTGTCGGGTCATTGCTCAACTGCACAATTTTCCAGTATCCATCTGAAGATGCTGATCAGGTAAAGGCACGCTTCATTTCGCTGCCTTCAGCGCGATCACGCGCCTTTGCGAGCGACGTACAGTCGAAACTTCGAAGGTTCTCGCCGGCCACGTAATGTCGCCACAAGAGGGCGCATGGCCCATTTCAGCCCATACCACGGACGATGCACGTGCCAATGGATCGATAGCGCGTTTTCCATCCTGCGCAAACGTTCGTCGGTAAGGTATCCAAGAGCGGCGATGGAATCGGCAGCTATGCCATGAGTTCGCTGGAAAGCCACGCGACGCTCGGCGAGCATCTGCTTTCCGCTTTCCTCCCGGGCGTACCACGGCGTATCGCTGATGATCACCATGCCGCCCGCTCTCACACAGCGCATCGCTTCGCGCAGGCTTGCCTCGTAGTCTTCGGCGTAGTGAAAGGAAGCATTGAATACGGCCGCATCGAACTGTTCGTCCGCGAAGGGGAGACGGCGAATCTCGGCCTGGAAACGCGGAAAGAGTTTCGGCAGGCGCGTCCGATAATACCGGGCAGCCCCCAGTCCGTCGTGATCATTGGCCAGCAGATCCACCGCATAAGGCCGATACCCTGCCAGCGCCAGGCGAAAGCTCATCCACCCATTGCCCGCACCGAGGTCCAGAACCCGGTTGCCGCGATTGGTGCCATCCAGCAGATGCCGAACAAGATAATCGTAGCTGCGGGCCCTGATTTGCCACTGTTCGCGGTGCCTTCCCGACGTATCCCGGTAGGGCAGTTCGAGATAGAAGTCTTCGCTTTCGCTGCCGCGGCCTTCCGACTCTCTTATCCGCTCGTAATCTTCCATGAACCGGGCATGGTGCGCGATCGACTCCGGTGGCAGCGCATGGGCGATACCGTCGCTGATCACGATGGAGAACTCGCAAGCCGGGCAATCCACGGCGTCGATACCGGTTCCGCACCGAGGACACCGCAGCCGGATGTCTGACAGCGATAAATCGTCGGCGGCCATGCCAGTGTGCTGCGCGCCCATCGCCCGTCTCTCTCCCGATGCGTGCCAAATCATTTTCGGCGGGTGCTAAGTCGCGGAAGCCGGAACTTCCAGCGCCGCGCGCACCACGTACAGAGTGTCCATCCGCGGCACTTGCCGGGTGAGCAAGGTCAGGATGCGTCGGCCCTGGTTCTGTCTGACCCAGCTTTGTCCCTGCAGCCACAACTGCGTCCGCACCATGTCGGCGCGTTCCTGGATGGCTTCCTCTGATGGTCTGACACGATTCCTGACGTAGCGCCCGGCTTCGCGGACAGAGCGGGACCATTCGATGCCGGAGAGTGCGTGAAGCCACAGTTCGGAACACGAAAGTTGGGTCAGGGTCTGGCGGCGCGACATGGTCCGCAACAGAGGAGGGCAGTCGCGCTCGATCCGCTCGAACACGGCCTCGGGGACGGCATTCCTGTAATAGCGCGCAAGCAGGCGCAGCGGCGGCAGCGCCCACCAAGGGGGAGCAGCTGCATGCTCGTCCCACAAGACATCCCAGTCGCTCGGGACCATGCGCGTCGCCAGCAACGAGATGTCATGCAGGTGCAGCAGTCGCAGGCTGCGGTTGCAGATGTTGCCTGCGGTATGCAGCAGCAGATGATTCATCAGGGCGCCGGTGGACGGGTAGTCATTCAAACCCGGCTGCGGCTCCCGCGGATAGATCCGTTCGGTGATGTCGACGGTGGAAACCGGCAGCCGCTCCTGGATGCGGGTGTGCAACTCGATATTGACCGGCGTGTCGCGGTGCTCGCCGAGACCCGCGACGGGCGCGCCCTCTGCCGGCTTGAAGACCCGATGCTTCCATTGTGCGAATGACTCCACATAGCCGAGTTCCCGCAGCAGCTTGATCGCGGGCTCGGCATCGTCTTCGCGGACCAGCAGATCGATGTCGGCCATCGGCCGGTCGCCCGGCGCGTAGACTCCCAGCGCGTGCAGCGCGGAACCCTTCAGCGGAACGATGGCCAGCCCGGCGGCGCGTGCACCGGCGTCGATGCGCTTCAGCAGCGACGCAATGCGCCGATGGCGAAGCTCGACATGCTCGCGCTGACTCACGAGAAACAACTGCCACTCCGGGTTCCGCCAGGTGGAAAATCGGCTCAGCAACGGCGACACGCCGTGTGCGGCGGCGGCGGCCGATGCCAGCTGCCATTCGAGATCGCTCCATTCCGGCGTCGATCCCCCCGGCCGCCCCAGCGCCAATTCCACCGCCAGCGCTTCGGTAGTGCGGCGCAAGCCGGCCTTAACGATTTTGAGCGGTGGCAACATGGCGGGCCGTCGCTACATTGGCTGGGGTGGTCGCAGGTGGCAACGTGGTCGCGTCTTCGTTGCGATGCGCATGTTCGTTGGCGATCAGCGCGTCCCATCGCGCATCGAGCGCCGCGGCGACTTCGCCGTAATGCGCTGGCGATTCGGCAGCTTTCGATTGTTGCAGCGTGACCTGCTCGTGCAGCAGATCCCGCACGTGACGATAGAAGTCCGAGTCGTAGGCGCCGCGGAACATCATGGCCAGGTCGCCGCTGTCCTGCCAATGCGTCTTCGCGCCAAGTTGCGTCTTGACCTGTTCGTAGAATTTCGTGCCCGGCAGCGGATATGAAACGCTGACGCCGATGTCATCCGGAACGGCTTGCGCAATCAGTTCGCGAGTCGCCAGCAGGTCGGCCAGCTGCTCGCCCAGATAGCCCAGCTGGATGAAGAAGCCCACGCGGATGCCGTGCTCGCCCAGCCGCGCGCGGGCCGCGATAAGGTCCGCGACTTTGGTGCCCTTGTTCATCGCGTCCAGCACGCGCTGGCTGCCGCTCTCCGCGCCAAGCCAGGCCTCCGCGCATCCGGCGTGTTCCAGGGCGGTGGCCATCCGCTCGCTGATCAGGTCGGCGCGGGTCTGGATGGTGAACGGGATCGGCCCGTCGGCGGCGCGAAGGTGCGCGCCGAACTCCGTCACCCAGTCGACGTGGAAGCCGAAGATGTCGTCCGCCAGCCAGATGTGATCGGGCTTGAACGTCTGCTTCAAGTAGGTCATCTCGGCCGCGACGTCTTCGGCGCTGCGCTGGTTGTAGTGGTTGCCCCAGATCGGCTTGGCGCACCAGTTGCAGCGGAACGGGCAGCCACGCGACGCCGCCATGTTGAGGCTGAAGTAGCCGTGCCGCTCATGCCACATCGTCCGATAGCGTTCGATGTCGACCAGGTCCCAGGCGGGGCGGCCCATCATCCGTGGATCCGGCGGCATCACGCCGACTCGGGTCAGTTGCGTTTGCCCGTTCATCGTCGTGGCGACGCCGGCGATGCCGGATACCCAGTCCTGCGCGTCGATATCCGAATCCCGTTCCAGCCGCCCGATCAATGCGACCAGCGCGGCAATGCCTTCGCCGATCAGCACGGCATCGGCGCCTGCCACGAGAAAGGCATCCGGGTGGTCGGAAGCGTCGGAGCCCGCGACGATCACGCGCGCGCCGCCGGCGCGTGCCTCGGCGATCATCTGGCAGGCCGCTTCGCGCATGCGGCCCAGGCACATCTTGGTCAGGTAGTTGAAGTTGTCCTCGTAGATGACCACCACGTCCGGTCGTGCGGCCTGCAGCGACGCTTGATAGTCCTCGACGCCGTCGGCAAGCATCGCGTCGAACAGTGCGACCTCGTGCCCCATCTGCCGCAGCAACGCAGCAATCTGGATGGTGGCCAGTGGCGGATAGGGCTTGCCGCGCTCCCACTGTTTCGGGTCGTAACTCAGGAAATAGGAGTGGCCGACCTGAATCTTAAGCATCTCGAAGAGGCCTCGTAAGCCGTGGAGACAAGCGGCAGCGCATCGGCGCCGGTATGGCCGGCGTGCCGACTCCAACATTCCATGCTGCCGGGGCGTGAGTGCCACGGCACGCATCTTCGGTTGCCTCCCGCGGCAAAATATTTGGATGTCGTGCGGCGCGGGAGCCGTCCGCAGGTGCGGGTCGAAGCGCTGCAGCGACGTCCGACAGATTCCCCGAACCGCCTGCGCCGCGAACGCTTGCCCGGGATGAGCCGACGCAACCTTTTCCTGTCTGGACCGCACCTACGGGCCAACCTACGGGGATTCGTGCGGCGTACGCTGTGCCATCAAGACGGCTGAAACTTTTGATCGAAGACGATGGCGCGGGCGTTCAAAACGCCGGTGCGGACCCTTTTTGCGAGCAGACCGGACAGTATTTTTCCGTGTGCAGGGAGATCCTGGGCGGACGCTTCCGGTTCGAAAGCAGCAGCGAGGCGCTGCTGCATCTGGTCGAGGTCGCCTATGCCGGACTGCCGCCGCACCGGCTGCCGATGGCCGTGCCGGAGTTCCGCGTCGAGCTGCGCCTCGTGCCCCGTCAGGCATCGCCGCGTGTCGCCGAACCACCACCCGTGCAGACCCAGTCGGGTGCCGGCCTGCTTTGCGGCGTCATGGATGCCTCGAACTACGTGGTCCTTGCGCCGGAGCAGCACCGGGCCCTGGTGGTGGCTTCGGAGGACATGCTCAGCCACCCTTACCATCTGCGCTATGAACTCATCGAATTTGCCGTCTTCACCCTGGCGACGCGCGGACTGGGCCTGATCCCGTTGCATGGCGCCTGCATCGGCAGGCAGGGGCGCGGCATCTTGTTGCTGGGGGCCAGCGGCTCAGGCAAATCGACTCTGGTCTTGCAAAGCCTGTCGCAAGGTCTGGACTTTCTCGCCGAGGACGCGGTCTTCGTGCAGCCCGAAAGCCTGCTCGCCACCGGTGTCGCCAATTACCTGCACGTACGGCCCGATGCGCTTCGTTTCGTCGACGACGATGAAACCCGGCGCTGGATCAGCCAGGCTCCCATCATCCGTCGCCGCAGCGGCGTGGAGAAGTTCGAGGCCGATTTGCGACAGCACCATGGTGGGCTCGCGGCCGGTCCCCTGGAACTGGCCGGCGCGGTGTTTGTTTCCAGTCAGGCGGCCGACGACCCCGATGTTCTGCTGAGTCGCGTCTCCAGGGACGAATTCGCCGCACGGCTGTCTGCCAGTCAGTCGTATGCGACCAGGCAGCCGGGCTGGCATCGCTTCGAGCAGCGGCTGATGCAGGCGGGTGCATACCAGTTGTGCCGCGGGCGCCACCCACGGGATTCCGTCGACGCGCTGCGCCGGCTTCTCGACTGATGTGGCTGGTCGGTCGCCACGGCACAGGGCTGCACTGCATCGGGCAGGTAACGCTGGGCATGTCTGCGGCGAATAATCCGGGAGCATCGGAGCCAGTGGCGTGGTCGCCGGCGCTTTACATTTTTCGTGGGCGCTCCATGATTTCGCAAGTGTCGGGATCCCCGGGAAATCCGGGGCAGGTCAACGTCAAACGGGCAGCGGACCGAAGCACGGACGTGTTCCATGCCGGGTCGATGCTCCTCCATGAGGGTCACAGAAAATGAAAAAGCGTCTTGCAGGATCGATCGCACTGGGTGCGCTGGTGGCGCTGGCCTCGGCGGTGCCGGCTTTTGCCGCACTCGGACCGGGTGTCGCGGCCCCCGTATTCACGGCCCAGGCAAGCCTGGCAGGCAAGGATTTCACTTTCTCCCTTGCCGATGCCCTCAAGAAAGGGCCCGTGGTGGTGTACTTCTACCCCTCGGCCTATACGGGAGGCTGCGATCTCGAAGCGCACACTTTTGCGGTCAATCGGGACAAATTCGATGCGGCAGGCGCGACTATCATCGGTGTGTCGGCCGACAGCATCGAGCGACTGAATGCCTTTTCATCGGACCCGAAGTACTGCGCCGGCAAGTTTCCCGTGGCCTCCGATGCCGACGTCAAGGTCGCGCTCTCCTATGATCTGAAAGCCGTCGCAGCACAGCCGGGCATGAACGATGTGCGTGGCGTGGCGATCGACCATGCCTTTATCCCGCGTACGACCTTTGTCATCGCCAGCAACGGCAAGATCGTCGCTACGCTTTCCTCGGAGTCGGATCATCTTCGGCCGGACGAGCATGTGAAACGGTCGTTGGCCATCGTGCAAGGCCTGCAGGAAGGCAAGACGCCGTAACCCGGTACTCCGTGTCTCCGGGCCTGCTTCGCTCCGGGGAGCGGGCGAACCCGCGCAGCGTCGCGCAACCTTTTCCTGTGCCGGCCGCACTTACCGGCATGGGAAATCCGGCCCGGGAGTAACGCCGTTCTGAATCGCCATGACGTGTCATCGAAGCCGCGGCCCCTGCTGCCGGCCAGCAACGCGAGTCCGTGAAGATGTCGGGCGAGCCGTCGCCAGCGCCTGATCGAACCCACGATCTGCTGCGTTCGCTGGTGCGCACGCTTACGCGCGTCGAGCTGGCCGAAACGGCGCTGTATGTAGTGCTGTCGCTGGCGGTAGCGTTATCCGGCAGTCTTGCGACGGTGCTACTGGTGCCGCTGGTACAGCCGGGGCACACGCTGCCGTTTGGCAGTGTGCTGTTCGACGCAGGCCGCAGCGTCGAAATGCAGGCGGTCATCTTCGCCGCCGCGATGGTTGCGTTCGCTCTGTTGCGTTGGCAGGCGGCACGCGTGGGAGCGCGCCTGGTAGGCCGTTACGGCATGAGCCTGCGCCGCCGGGTGCATGCGCGCCTGGTCGACGCTCCGTTGAGGTCGCTGGCGAATTCGACGTCCGCGGAAATCGCCAATGTCCTCATCCATACCGTCGAGCTCATCGTGCAGGGTTTCAACGCCCTGCAACAATTGCTGATCGCCGGTGTCACTGCCGCCGTCAGTCTCGGTTTCGCGTTCTGGGTATCGCCACCCTTGATGCTGGCGGCGCCGCTGCTCGCAGGTCTTGGACTGCTGGCGTCACGTGCCTATGGGCGTGAGCAATCGCTGGTCGCTCGCCAGTACGTCGCGGACATGACGCGACTGTTCTGGCATAGCGAAGATTTTCCGCGGCGCCTGCGCCACATCCGCTCGTTCGAGAAAGAGGACGTGGAGAAAGCCAGTTACGCCGCCATTTCCGCCCGGCTGTGCCACGGCTACCGGCGTCAACTGGAGCTGGTGGCTTCCGGGCGGCTGGTGCTGGAGTTGCTGGCGGCGGCGGGGATCGCGACGCTGTTCGTGCTCGCCCATCGCTGGCGCGGCATCGACCAGTCGTCGCTGATTGCGGTGTGCCTGTTGCTAGGGCGCCTGCTGCCTTATCTGATGTCGACCCGGCAGAGTTTTCAGCAGCTGCGTTCGGCCGCGCCAGCCTTCGAACTGTGGCAGCGCTACATGCAACTGGATTCGGCCCGGTCATCCGCAGAACCATCGCACACAGCGATTTCTGGCGGTGCGCTGCATATCGAGCGGATGCGGCTGATGCCGCCAGCCTGCGGTCTCGATGTCGGCGACCTGGTTCTGGTGCCCGGCGAGCTGACCTTGGTTTCCGGTGACTCCGGCATCGGCAAGAGCAGCCTGGTCGATGTTCTGGCGGGCATGATGACGCCCGAGGCTTTTGCGGCACGCGCAGGCGAGCGATCTATCAGCTTTGACGAGTACCGCGAGCTCGTGCGGCATGGCGCCTACGTCAGCCAGAATATCCGGCCCTGGCAGCATTCGGTACGCGAGTGCCTGTTGTGGGCCGCGCCCGAAGCCACGGATGAGATGTTGCAAAGTGTGCTGGCCGACGTCGGCCTGGACAAGCGGCTGGCCGGGTCGCAACACGGACTCGACACGACACTGCACAGCTCTTCGAGTCGGCTTTCCGGCGGCGAGTTGCAGCGGCTGCTGCTGGCCCAGGTCATCCTGCGGCAGCCTTTCCTCGCCTTGCTGGACGAGGCGACCAGCGCGCTTGATGCCGCCTCCGAGATCATGGTTCTCACGGCGCTGAAGCGCCGCCTTCCGCAGACGATCCTGATCGTGGTGTCGCACCGAGCCGGCGTGGCAGCGATCGCGGACCAATGCCTGAACATCGGCAACAACCTCGTCACGACGATTGCGGGGAATGCTGACCCGCGACGCGTGGCACCTTTGTTCGGCGTACCGGATCGGGCCAAGTCCTAGGCCGGCTTCCGCTTCCGGCTGGATGCATGGCGTGCGCACGAAGGGGGCATGCGTGAACGTTGTTCAGACGCAAAAGAAAGAAGCCATCCCTGAGGATGGCTTCTGACTTGGTATGTCGTTGGTGGGCGGTACAAGGATCGAACTTGTGACACCTGCCGTGTGAAGGCAGTGCTCTACCGCTGAGCTAACCGCCCGCCGTGAGCGCGAGATTCTAGGGGGAGAAGCGGGGCGGGTCAATGGCTGACACGGGCTTGCCCCTATGGGCAGGGCGCACCGGCGGGTCGCCAGCTGGCGGATGGTGGTGTGTGTGAAGGGTTGTAAACTCGCCGCTCTTTCAACGCCGAAGCGCCCAACCATGGACTTTCTCAGCACCCAATTCGCCCACATCCTGCATGCGCTGCAGAATTTCCAGCTGACGCCGTGGAAGATCGTGGGCCTGCTCGGCTCGGTGATGTTCACCAGCCGCTGGTTCGTGCAGCTGTACTACACGCGCAAGCATAAGCGGGTGGTGATGCCACTGTCGTTCTGGTGGCTGTCGGTGCTGGGCAGTGCATTGTTGCTGGCGTATTTCACCGTCGGCAAGAACGATTCGGTGGGCATCATCTCGAATTTCTTCCCGGCCTTCGTCTCGGTCTACAACCTGATCGTGCATCTGCGCCATCACAAGAACAGCGTCACCGGCGACACGATTGCGTGAGCAGATGATTGTAGGAGCCCGCTGGCGGGCGATGCTTCTGCTTTAAATCTTCCGGACATCAGAGCAACAGCATCGCCCGCCAGCGGGCTCCTGCATGGTTTGTGCGTGCGGGTTTTATGTGCGGTTATTCGGGTTCGTAGTCGAGGTTGGACGCCAGCCAGCGTTCGGCTTCGGCCAGGGTCCAGCCCTTGCGTCTTGCGTAGTCCTCGACCTGGTCCTTGCCGAGTCGGCCGACCACGAAGTACTGGCTGTCCGGATGCGAGTAGTACCAGCCGGAGACGGCCGCGGCGGGGTACATCGAGAAACCTTCGGTGAGTTCGATGCCAGTGTTGCGGGTGGCGTCGAGCAGGGCGAACAAGGCGGTTTTCTCGGTGTGGTCGGGGCAGGCGGGATAGCCGGGCGCGGGGCGGATACCGCGGTATTTTTCGGCAATCAGTTCGTCGTTGCCCAACACTTCGTCCGGCACGAAGCCCCAGAACTCGCGGCGCACGCGTTCGTGCATGTGTTCGGCGAACGCCTCGGCGAGGCGGTCGGCCAAAGCCTTGAGAATGATCGAGGAGTAGTCGTCGTAGTCGGCCTGGAAGCGGGCCAGGTGCTCCTCGATGCCGATGCCGGCGGTGACCGCGAAGCCGCCGATCCAGTCGGGCTTGCCGAACTCCCTGGGCGTAATGAAATCGGCGAGACACAGGTTCGGCCGCTCGATCGGCTTGTCGGCTTGCTGGCGCAGGCTGTGCAGCGTGGCCAGCACCGTGCCGCGCTCCGATTCCCGATTCCCGATTCCGGACTCCCCGTTTGCGTATACCTCCACGTCGTCGCCGACATTGGCCGCGGGCCACAGGCCGATCGCGGCGCGGGCGGTCAACCACTTCTCGGCAATGACCTTGTCCAGCATGGTCTGGGCATCGCGGAACAACTCGCTGGCCTGGGTGCCGACGACTTCGTCGGTGAGGATGGCCGGGTAGTGGCCGGCCAGCTCCCACGCCTGGAAGAACGGCGTCCAGTCGATGTAGGGGCGGATCGTGGCGAGGTCGTAATCGTCGAATACGGTGACGCCGGGCTGGTTCGGCTGCGGCGGCTCGTAGGCGGCCCAGTCGCAGCGGAAGCGCTGCGCGCGGGCTTTTTCCAGCGGCACCAGTTGCTTGCCGGGGCCACGGTTGCGGTGACGTTCGCGTACGTCGGCGTAGTCGGCGCGCACCTTGGCGAGGAAATCCTCGACCAGATCCTTGCTGACCAGCGATTGCGCCACGCCGACCGCACGCGAGGCGTCCTTCACCCACACCGTGCCGGCCTTGTAGTGCGGCTCGATCTTCAGCGCGGTGTGCGCGCGCGACGTAGTGGCGCCGCCGATCAGCAGCGGGATATGAAAGTCCTGCCGCTGCATCTCGCGCGCGACCTGGCTCATCTCCTCCAGCGACGGCGTGATCAGGCCGGACAGGCCGATCATGTCGGCCTTCTCGGCGATGGCGGTTTCCAGGATCTTCTGCGCCGGCACCATCACGCCCAGGTCGATCACCTCGAAGTTGTTGCAGCGGAGCACCACGCCGACGATGTTCTTGCCGATGTCGTGCACGTCGCCCTTGACCGTGGCCATGATGATCTTGCCGTTGTTCTTGCCGGTGTCGCCGGTGCGCAGCTTTTCCGCCTCGATGTACGGCAGCAGGTAGGCGACCGCCTTCTTCATCACGCGGGCGGATTTCACCACCTGCGGCAGGAACATCTTGCCGGCGCCGAACAGGTCGCCGACCACATTCATGCCGTCCATCAGCGGGCCTTCGATCACGTCCAGCGGGCGCGTCGACAGCTGGCGTGCCTCTTCGGTGTCCTCGACCACATACTGGTCGATGCCATGCACCAGTGCATGGCTGAGCCGTTCGCGCACGGGCTTCTCGCGCCAGGCCAGCGTTTCGACCACCGCTTCGCCGCGCTTGCCCTTGTAGTTGTCGGCGATCTCCAGCAGGCGCTCGGTGGCATCGTCGCGGCGATTCAGCACCACGTCCTCGACGCGCTCGCGCAGCGGCGGGTCGATATCGTCCATGATCGTCAGCGCACCGGCGTTGACGATGCCCATGTCCATGCCGGCGCGGATCGCGTGGTACAGGAATACCGAGTGGATCGCCTCGCGCACGATGTTGTTGCCGCGGAACGAGAACGACACGTTGGAGACGCCGCCGGAGATGTGGCAGTCCGGAAAGCGCTTTTTCAGCTCGCGGGTGGCTTCGATGAAATCCACCGCGTAGTTGTTGTGCTCCTCGATGCCGGTCGCGATGGCGAAGATGTTGGGATCGAAGATGATGTCTTCAGGCAGGAAGTCGAGTTTCTCCGTCAGCAACTCGTACGCGCGCGAGCAGATTTCCACTTTGCGTTCGCAAGTATCCGCCTGGCCTTGTTCGTCGAACGCCATGACCACCGCGGCGGCGCCGTATTGCTGCACCTTGCGCGCGTGCTCGAGGAACGCGGCTTCGCCTTCCTTCATCGAGATCGAGTTGACGATGCCCTTGCCTTGCAGGCAGCGCAGGCCGGCCTCGATCACCGTCCACTTGGACGAGTCGATCATGAACGGCACGCGGGCGATATCGGGTTCGGACGAGATCAGGTTGATGAAGCGGGTCATCGCCGCCTCGGAGTCGATCAAGCCCTCGTCCATGTTGATGTCGATGACCTGCGCGCCATTGGCGACCTGCTGGCGGGCGACTTCGACGGCTTCGTCGTAGCGGTCTTCCTTGATCAGTTTCTTGAACTGCGCCGAGCCGGTGACATTGGTGCGTTCACCGACGTTGATGAACAGCAGATCGGGCGTGATGACCAGCGGTTCGAGGCCGGACAGACGCGTGTGGCGTGCCATGTTATGCAGCCTCCGCTTGATCGGCGGATGGCAACGCACGCGGTGCGAAATGGCGAACTGCCTCGGCGATCGCCTTGATATGTGCCGGTGTGGTACCGCAGCAGCCACCGACCAGGTTGAGCAGGCCGTCGCGGGCAAAGCCCTTGATCACCTCGGCCATGTGCTCGGGCGTCTCGTCGTATTCGCCGAACGCATTCGGCAGGCCGGCGTTCGGATGGGTGCTGACATAACTCTCGGCGAGGTTCGACAGCGTCTGGATATGCGGACGCAGATCGTCGGCGCCGAGCGCGCAGTTGAAACCCACCGACAACGGCCGCGCATGGCGCACCGAGTAATAGAACGCCTCGGCGGTCTGCCCCGACAAGGTGCGCCCGGAACGGTCGGTGATGGTGCCGGAGATCATCACCGGCATCCGTGCGCCGCGCCGGTGGAACAGCTCGCTCAATGCGAACAGGGCGGCCTTGGCATTCAAGGTATCGAAGATCGTCTCGACCATGATCACGTCGGCGCCGCCGTCGATCAGGCCGTTGGCGGACTCGGTGTAGTTTTCCGCCAGCTCCTCGAACGTGACATTGCGGAAACCCGGGTCGTTGACGTCCGGCGACAGCGAGGCAGTGCGGCTGGTCGGGCCGAGCACGCCGATCACGAAGCGCGGCTGGTGCGGAGTTTTCGCGGTCATCGCGTCGCAGGCAGCGCGGGCGAGGCGGGCGCCTTCCAGGTTCAACTCGTGCGTCAGGTGCTCCAGCTTGTAGTCGGCCTGGCTGATCCGGGTCGAGTTGAACGTGTTGGTCTCGATCAGGTCGGCGCCGGCTTCCAGATACGCGTCGTGCACGCCGCGGATGATCTCCGGCTTGGTCAGCGTGAGCAGGTCGTTGTTGCCCTTGAGGTCGCAGCCGCCGGGGTGGGCATGGTTGTCGTGGGTCTGCGCATGGCCGTCGTGGCCATGCTCGAAACGCTCGCCGCGAAAACCACCTTCGTCCAGCTCATGCGCCTGCAGCATGGTGCCCATGCCGCCGTCGAGGATCAGGATGCGCCGATGCAGCGCCTGCCCCAGCAGGGCGACGCGTTCGGGGTGGAGCCAGGGCAGGGTACTCATTTCACTTCCTTCGGTTAAGCATCTCTCCGTAGGGAGAGCGGTGTTCAAGCAGGCTTGCGCGCCAGCAGGCTGATCACTTCGAAATGCGGCGCTTTGCGTTCGCGGCTGAGCCGGTTGCAACTCAATACGTCGAGGCCGGCGGCACGCGCGTAGCCGTCGAGCTGTTCGCCGCTGAAGCCGAGATTGCGATGATCGAACGGTTCCACCACAGCGCGATGGTCGTGCTTGCCCAGCGTCACCGCGAGCAGGCGGCCGCCGGGGCGCAGCAGTCGCGCGGCTTCGGCCACGGCCTTCGCCGGATGCTCGGCGTAGGTCAGCGCATGCAGCATCAGCACCAGGTCGAAACGCTGCTCGCCCAGGTCCAGTGCATGCATGTCGCCTTGACGCACCTGCACGTTGGCGAACGACTTGAGCCGCTTGGTCGCGGCCTCGACCACGCGATCGCTTGAATCGACGCAGACGATGGAGTGCGCGTGTGGTGCCAGCAGCTCGGCGGTGATGCCGTCGCCGGAGGCGATGTCCAGCACATCGCCGGTGCCCAGCAATTGCAGCAGCGATCGCGCCAGCGTCTCCCAGGTGCGGCCGGGCGAATAATGGCGCTCCATGTCGCCGGCCACGGTATCGGCCCAGCCTTCTTCGCGTGCGCGGTTCGCCAGCACGCCGGGCAGGCGTGCGCTGTCCTCGCGCAGCAAGGCGTCGTCGATGCTCTCGCGCAGCGAGCCGAGCAGGCTGTGCTGGGCGGCGTCGCCCTCGTTGTTGGCGCGGTAATAAGCCGACACGCCGGCGCGGCGGTCGCGCACCAGGCCGGCTTCCTTCAGCTTGGCCAGGTGCGTGGACACGCGCGGCTGTGCCAGATGCAGCACCGCGGCAAGCTCGGCCACGGTGAGTTCTTCGTGCTCGAGCAGCGCCAGCAGGCGCACCCGGGTAGGGTCGGCCAGCAGCCGGAGTACGCTGGAGGCGGTGGCCAGATCCATTGGTTATCCCTGTATCGCGATACAAAGATGTATAGGCTAGGCCGGCCTTTGCGGCACGTCAAGCGCGCGCCGGCAAGCCTGCGCGCCATTTCCCGCTAAAATTGCCGGCTTGATTGCCTTCAGGAGCATCCCGTGGATTTCCGTTTCACCGAAGACCAGCTGTCGATCCAATCGATCGCCCGCGATTTCGCGCAGAAGCGCATCATGCCGGTGGCGGCGGAGCTGGACGCCAGGGGCGAGTTTCCGCTGGACAACATCCGCGAGATGGGCCAGCTCGGCCTGATGGGCATCGAAGTGCCGCACGAGTACGGCGGCGCCGGCATGGATCCGATCGCCTACGTGCTGGCGATGATCGAGATCGCCGCGGCCGATGCGGCCACCGCGACCATCATGTCGGTGAACAACTCGCTGTTCTGCAACGGCATCCTCAAGCATGGCAACGAGGAGCAGAAGCAGAAATACGTGCGTGCGATCGCGACCGGCGAAGCGATCGGCGCGTATGCGCTGACCGAACCGCAGTCCGGCTCCGATGCTTCGGCCATGCATACCCGTGCCAGCAAGAACGCGGACGGCGACTGGGTGATCAACGGCAAGAAGAGCTGGATCACCTCCGGCCCGGTGGCGCGCTACATCATCCTGTTCGCCATCACTACGCCGGGCATCGGCGCCAAGGGCGTGTCGGCCTTCATCGTCGACACCCAGCTCCCGGGCTTCCACACGGGCAAGATCGAGCCGAAGCTGGGCATCCGCGCTTCGGCCACCTGCGAAATCGAGTTCACCGAGTATGTGTTGCCGAAGGAAAACCTGCTCGGCGCGGAAGGCAAGGGCTTCTCGATCGCGATGGGCGTGCTCGACGCCGGCCGCATCGGTATCGCCTCGCAGGCGGTGGGCATCGCCCGCGCCGCGTACGAGGCTACCCTGCAGTGGTCGCGCGATCGCAAGGCGTTTGGCGCGCCGATCGGCACCTTCCAGATGACCCAGTCGAAGATCGCCGACATGAAGTGCAAGCTGGATGCGGCGACCCTGCTGACCTTGCGCGCTGCGTGGACCAAGGGCGAAACCGAAAAGCACGGCGGCCGCTTCGGCACCGAGGCGGCAGTGGCCAAGCTCACCGCGTCGGAAGCGGCAATGTGGATCAGCCACCAGGCCGTGCAGATCCACGGCGGCATGGGCTATTCGAAGGAGATGCCGCTGGAGCGCTACTTCCGCGATGCCAAGATCACCGAGATCTACGAAGGCACCAGCGAGATCCAGCGCATGGTGATCGCGCGTGCGGAGACCGGTTTACGCTGAGAAGCAGGAGTGGGTGGAGAGGGGTGAGAAAAGAGAGACAGCTCGCACGTCGAACCTCCTCATCAGCGTGAAGCAAAACATAAAGGCCCCGACTTGCGTCGGGGCCTTTTGCTTATGTCGCACAGAGAAGTGAAGGGGAGCGTGCTTTTTTCTCTTTTCTCACTCCTCTCCACTCACCCCTGCTTTTTCACGCTCCGCGGTGCGGATCCGAATCGAACGGCTGCATGCCGTTGCGGCTTTGCGCGGCCGGCGGTACATCGCCGTCCATCTTGTCGCCGAGCAGGCGCCGCACCACGACATAGAACACCGGGATCAGCAGCACGCCGAGGAAGGTGGCGAACAGCATGCCGCCGATCACGCCGGTGCCGATCGCATGGCGCGCATTGGCGCCGGCGCCGCTGGAGATGAACAGCGGGAACACGCCGAGGATGAAGGCCAGCGAGGTCATCAGGATCGGCCGTAACCGCAGTCGAGCTGCATCGACCGTGGCATCGCGCAAAGTGCGCCCGGCCTTCTGCTCGGTCACGGCGAACTCAACGATCAGGATCGCGTTCTTGGCGGCCAGGCCGATCACCGTGATCAGGCCGATCTTGAAGTAGATGTCGTCGGGCAGGCCGCGCAGCAAGGTGAACACCACCGTGCCGAGCAGGCCCAGCGGCACCACCAGCAGCACGGAGACCGGAATCGACCAGCTCTCGTACAACGCCGCCAAAGCCAGGAACACGATCACGATCGACAGCACCATCAGCAGCGTGGCGGCATTGCCGGAAAGGATTTCCTGGTAGGACTGGCCGGTCCAGTCGAAACCGAAGCCCTTCGGCAAGTCATTGGTGACGATCCTTTCCATCTCGTTCATCGCTTCGCCCGAGGCGTGTCCCAGCGCCGGCGAGCCGACGATTTCGACCGCCGAGTAGCCGTTGTAGCGGGTCAGCGACGGCGAAGCGACGTTCCAGCTGGCGCGCACCACGTTGGACAGCGGAATCATCTGCGGCGTCGTGCTGCCGCTGGCCACGGGAGCGGGCGTGAAGATGTGCTGCAAGGCTTCCGGGCCCAACCGGTAAGGCGCATCGGCTTGCATGATGACGCGCTTGACGCGGCCACCGTAGGTGAAGTCGTTGACGTAGATGGGTGCCAGCATCAGGCCGATCGCGTTGTAGATGTCACCGACCTGCAGACCCATCGCCTGCGCCTGCACACGATCCACGTCGAGATGCACCTGCGGCGAGTCTTCCAGCGAGTTCGGGCGCACGCCGGTCAGCAGCGTATTCTGGCCGGCCTTGCCCAGCAGTGTGTTGCGTGCCTGGGTGAGAGCGTCGCGGCCGGCACCGCCACGGTCCTGCAGATACATGTCGAAACCGCCGAACTGACCCAGCCCTTGCACCGTGGGGATGTTGGCCACGAAGATGCGTGCATCGTGCACTTGCTGCATCTCGCCGTTCGCGCGCTGGATGAACTGCGCGGCAGTCACGTCACGCGCGGCCCAGTCCTTGAGCTTGATGAAGGCCATGCCGGCATTCTCGCCCGAGCCGATGAAGCTGAAACCGGTGACCTGCAGCACGCCTTCCACCGCGCTGTCCTTGCGGAGGATGTCGCGCATCTGGGCCATCACGGCGCTGGTGCGCTGCTTGGTGGCACCCGGAGGCAACTGGATCACCGACAGCGCATAACCCTGGTCTTCTTCCGGCAGGAAGCTGCCCGGCAGGCGCGTGAACAGGAAACCACCGAGCGTAGCGATCAGCACGAAGGCCAGCATCCAGCGTGGCGCATGCCGTACGGCACTGCCGATGTGGCCGGTGTAGGTATGTGTGGTCCAGGTGAAGAGCTCGTTGAACTTGCGGAACACGATGTTCTTTTTCTTGCCATGCTCCGGCTGCAGGAAGCTGGCGCACAGCGCAGGCGTGAACGACAGCGCGAGGAACGCCGAGAAACCCATCGACACCGCGATGGTCAATGCGAACTGCTTGTAGATCACGCCGGTGGCGCCGGGTTGCAGCGACGACGGCACGAATACCGCCGCCAGTACCACGGTGATCGCCACCACCGCACCGGTGATCTGCCCCATCGCCTTGCGGGTGGCCTCCTTCGGCGACAGATTTTCCTCGGTCATGATGCGTTCGACGTTCTCGATCACCACGATCGCGTCATCCACCACGATGCCGATCGCCAGCACCATGCCGAACAAGGTCAGCTGGTTGATCGTGAAGCCGAGCACCAGCATGCCCAGGAACGTGCCGAGCAGGGCGACCGGAATCACCAGGGTCGGGATGATGGTGGCGCGGATGTTCTGCAGGAACAGCAGCATCACCAGGAACACCAGGATGATCGCCTCGACCAGCGTGTGCACCACTTCGCTGATCGAGATCTTGACGAAACTGGTGCTGTCGTAAGGACTGAACCAGCTCACGCCCTGCGGAAAACTGGGCGCCAGTTCGTCCATTTTGCTGCGCACCGCGGTGGCCACGTCCAGCGCATTCGCGCCGGGCAGCAGCTGGATCGCGAATGCGCCGATCGGTTTGCCGTCCCACTGGGTATCGAAGCCGTAGTTGTTCGGACCGAAGCTGGTCCGCGCCACGTCGCCGAGGGTGACGGTGGTGCCGTCCGCATTCGCGCGCAGGATGATGCCGGCGAACTGTGCGGGCGTGGTGAAGCGACCCTCGGTCGACACGGTGGCGCTGAAGGCCTGACCGGGCGGAGCCGGATCGGCGCCCATCGAACCGGCGGCGAACTGCACGTTCTGCGCCCGGATCGCGGCCAGCACCTGGCTGGCCGATAATCCGTAACCCTGCAGCTTGTCCGGGTTCAACCAGATCCGCATCGCGTATTCGGCACCGAACTGCTGGGTGCTGCCGACGCCGGGCACGCGCGAGATCTGATCGAGCACCTGCGAGCCGACGATGTCGTTGAGGCGGTCGCGGTCGATGCCCGGGTTGTCCGATTTCAGCGCCACTACCATCAGGAATCCGGCGTTGGCCTTGGCCACCACCACGCCTTGCTGGGTCACATCGGACGGCAGGCGCGGCGTGGCTAGCGCGACCTTGTTCTGCACCTGCACCTGGGCGATGTCGGGATTGGTGCCGTTCTCGAAGGTCAGCGTGATGCTGGCGCGGCCGTTGGAGCTGGAGGACGAGTTGAAGTACAGCAGATGGTCGATGCCGGTGAGCTGCTGCTCGATCACCTGGGTGACGGTTTTTTCGGTGGTGTCGGCGCTGGCGCCGGGATAGCTGGCTGACACCGTCACCGACGGCGGGGCGATCGTCGGATACGACTCCACGCCCAGGTTGAGGATGGCCAGTACGCCACCCAGCGAGATCAGGATGGCGACCACCCAGGCGAAGATCGGGCGGTCGATGAAGAAACTCGGCATGGTCTGGGCTCCGTTACTTGCCGCCAGAGGAGGGGCTTGCAGAAGCGCCCGGGGCGTTCGCCGAGGACGATCCGCCAACGGGCGCGGCATGCCAGGGGCTGGCCTTGGCCGGCGCGCCGGCCTTCACGTTCTGGATGCCCGACACCACCACCTGATCGCCGGCGGCGAGGCCGTCCGTAACCACCCAGTTGCCACCGATCATGTCGGCCGTGGTGACATCCTTGCGCGTCACCTTGCCGTCGGTGCCGACGGTCATCACGTAGGCGCCCACGGTGTCGCGCTGCACCGACTGCTGCGGGACCAGGAACACCTTGTTCTGCTGGCCGAGGTTGGCTTTCAATGTCACATACATGCCGGGCAACAAGCTGTGCTTCGGATTCGGAATCGTCGCGCGCAGGTTGACCGAACCGGTGGCCGGGTTGACCGTGGTATCGGAGAAACTCAACACACCCGGCTCGCCGTACGCGCTGCCGTCGGGCAGGGTGACTTGCACACTGGCCTTGTCCGGTTCGGCGAGAGTGACGTTGCCGCTGCTCTGTGCGCGGCGCATCTGCTCCATCGACGCCACGCTCATGGTGAAGTTCACATAGAGCGGGTCGATCTGGTCGATGGTGGTGAGCAAAGTCGCTTCGCCGCTGCCGACCAGCGCGCCTTCGGTGACCTGCTGCTGGCCGGCACGGCCATCGATGGGCGCGGTCACGTCGGCATAGCCCAGGTTGATGCGGGCGCTCTGCACATTGGCCTGGGCCGCCTGGACCGCGGCGGCCGAGGTGCGTTCGGCGGCCAGCGCATTGTCCAGGTCCGACTTGGACACGTAACCCTTGGGTGCCAGTTCGCGCACGCGCTGCGCGGCAATCTTGTCATTGGTGTAAGTCGCCTGCGCCTGCGCCAGCGCGGCCGAACTGGCGGCCAGCGTAGCTTTCAGGGGGGCTGGATCGATCTGGAACAACAACTGGCCCTTCTTCACGTCGGTGCCTTCGTCGTAATTGCGCTTGAGCAGCACGCCCGGTACGCGGGCACGCACGTCGGCGCTGCGATACGACGACAGCCGACCGACCAGATCGCGCGTCAGCGGCGAATTTTGAGGTTGCGCGGTGATCACGCCCACTTCCGGCGGCGGCATCTGCGGCGGGCCTTGCACCTTGCCGCAGGCAGCCAGCACCAGCAGGCTCAGGCACAACGACGGTGTGCGCAGTAATGAGGACTTCATGGGAGCTCCAGAACTTGCTTGATCGGGGGAATATGGGGAGGGGCGGAAAGCGCTACGGCAAATCAGGGAACAGATACCGCATCGCGACCGTGGTGTCCCGTGTCATAGGTTTGGTCGGATCGTGAAACCTGTGGGATGCGATGTCGGTGCCGTCATGCAAAGCACGCTGTCAGTGGTCTCGACCATCAGGCTATACCGGTCAGTTTACATTTTATCGGAGGCAGGAATCCACCGTTGACATGCGTGCTGAAGCTGTGCGCGTTCGCGTCGAACGCATTTTTCCGATGCTGCGTCGGGGCGGTTTCCGGCGGCCAAGACCCTGAGCGCGTGGGTGCCGTCGTGATGGTGACGATGTGCCGAAGACGTCGCGAAGCATGCCCGCATGAGCGCGTCGATGGCCTGTCCCGTGATCCGCGAGAGACATCACGATTCGCCCGATCCATCCGGGCGGGCATGGTGCGAACCGTGCTGCGCGGGTGGATTCGCCTTGTCACGCAGCGTATCCTTTCAAGGCTTTTTCTCCCCATTCTCAAATCTTGTCTCCACTGACTAGCAGATGCCATGAATGCGACCCATGCGGCGAACGATTCCTCCCTTCCGTCGGTAGTGCTTGCAGAGCTGGAAAAGGGCGGTTTGTCGCCCCAGCGACTGAATGAGGCGCAAGTTTTCTGCCGGGCGTTTTTCGCCCGCGTCGGGGCCAGCGATGTCACCTTGCATACGACGGTGCAATGGGCGGCGCTGGTCGGCAGCCTGCTGGAGTTCATGCAGCAGCGCCAGGCCGCGCGCGCCACGGTGCGCGTGCTCAGTCCGGCCGACGTGCATGCCGGCCGCAGCCTGCTGCAGATCGTCACCGACGACATGCCGTTTCTGGTCGACACGGTCAGCATGATCGTATCGAGCCGGCTGCAGATCCACGCGGTGATCCATCCGGTACTGAAGGTGGTGCGCGATGCGTCGGGTCAGCTGCAAAGCCTCAGCGACGAGGCCGGCGCGCCCGAGTCCATCATGCACTTCGAGATCGATCGGGTCGCCGACGCCGCCGAGCAGGCGCAGCTGAAAGCGCAGATCGAGGCTGCGCTGGAAGACGTGCGGCTGGCCGTGAACGACTGGGCGGCGATCCGCAACAAGGCGCTGGAAGTCGCCAACGAATTGCCGCGGCGCCAGTTGCCGCTGGATGCGGCGTCGGTGCAGGAAGCCAGCGAGTTCATGCGCTGGCTTGCCGACGACAACTTCACCTTTCTCGGCTATCGCGAGTACGAAGTCGCCGACGCCGATGGCGATCGCGTGCTGCGTGCGGTCGAGTCCTCGGGTCTGGGCATCCTGCGCGGACGCGAGCGCTCGCTGGCGCCGCGCTCGCTGCGCACCCTGGCTGCCAGTGAGCTGCCGCAATCGGGTTCGACCGACGCGATCATCCTGACCAAGACCAATGCGCGTTCGCACGTGCACCGCACCGGCTACATGGATTACATCGGCGTGCTGCAGTTCGGCGCCGACGGCCGCGCAGTGGCCGAGCAGCGTTTTCTCGGCCTGTTCTCGTCCAATGCCTATATGGCGCGCCCGCAGGACGTGCCACTGGTGCGCCACAAGGTCGAGGCGGTGCTGGCGCGCTCGGGGCTCAAGCGCGACTCGTATTCCGGCAAATCGCTGCGCCACACGCTGGAAACGCTGCCGCGCGAAGAGCTGCTGCAGAGCAGCGAAGACGAATTGTTCGCCACCGCGATGGGCATACTCGAACTGCGCCAGCGCGCTCATACGCGGCTGTTCATGCGGCGCGATCGCTACGGCCGTTTCTTCAGTTGCATGGTGTTCGTGCCGCGCGACCGCTTCAATACCTCGGTACGCGAGCGCATCGAGAACCTGCTGGGTACGGCACTGCACGCCGAGCAGAGCGACTCGTCGGTGCAGATGGGCGAGGCCACGCTGGCGCGGCTGACCATCGTGGTGCGCCCGAAGATCGGCGATCAGCCCGTCTACGACCTGGCGGAGCTCGAACGAGGCGTCGCCAGCATCGTGCGCAACTGGCACGACGAGGTGCGCGACGCGCTGGTGCAGCAGCGCGGCGACCATGAAGGTGTGGTGCTGGCCAATCGTTTCGCGAAGGCCTTGCCGGCCGGTTACGTGGAAGAGGTGAGCCCGGCGGTCGCCGCCGAGGACGTGTATCAGCTGTCGCTGCTGGAAGGCGACAACGCGTTGCGGATGTCGTTCTACCACCCGCCGAAGGCACCGGAATCGTTGCGCTTCAAGGTGTATCGCTCGGGCGGCGACATCGCCTTGTCCGAAGTGTTGCCGCAGCTGGAGAACCTGGGCCTGCGCGTGCTCACCGAGCATGTCTACGACATTCCCGGCGATGCGCCGCGGTCGATCCAGGATTTCGAAGTGCAGCCGGTCGGCAAGCTGACCTTCGGCGTCGAGCAGGTCGGTACGCTGTTCGAGAATGCGTTCGAGCAGATCTGGCGCGGCAATGCCGAGAACGACGGTTTCAACCGGCTGGTGCTGGGCGCCAAGCTCAGCTGGCGCCAGGTGGCGGTGCTGCGCGGCTATTGCAAATACCTGTTGCAGACCGCCGCCACGTTTTCGCAGGCATACATGGAAGACACGCTCAACCGCTACCCGGCGGTTGCCGGCCTGCTGGTGGAACTGTTTCTGGCCAAGTTCGACCCGCGCCGCGAGGCGCTCTCCGCCGATGAGCTGAAGGCCGCCGGCGCTACGCTCACGACCGAGATGCAGGCGTTGATTCCGGCCAACGTGCAGGCCGCGCATCCGGCGTTGATCGATGGCTTGAGCGCGGTGTTGTCCAAGCCCCGCGACGAGCAGATTCAGGTCGTCGAAAGCGCGATCGCCGTACTGCTGGAGAACGTCGCCAGTCTCGACGAGGATCGCATCCTGCGCAGCTTCGTGGGGCTGATCCGCGGCACCTTGCGCACCAGCTTCTTCCAGCAGTGGAACGGCGCGTATCGCGACTACATCAGCTACAAGCTCGACTCGCACAAGATACCCGAGCTGCCCAAGCCGGTGCCGTATCGCGAGATCTGGGTATGCGCGCCGCGCGTCGAGGGCATCCACCTGCGCTTCGGCGCGGTGGCGCGCGGCGGTCTGCGCTGGTCGGACCGGCGCGAGGATTTCCGTACCGAAGTGCTGGGCCTGGTCAAGGCGCAGATGGTGAAGAACACGGTGATCGTCCCGGTCGGTTCCAAGGGCGGCTTCTTCGTCAAGAAACCGCCAGCGGGCGGCGACCGCGATGCCCAGTTGGCCGAAGGCATCGCCTGCTACCGCCTGTTCATCAACGGCCTGCTCGACATCACCGACAACCTGATCGAAGGCAAGGTGGTGAACCCGCACGACGTGGTGCGTCACGATGCGGACGATCCCTACCTGGTGGTGGCAGCCGACAAGGGCACCGCCACGTTCTCCGATATCGCCAACGCGATCTCGATCGAACACGACTACTGGCTCGGCGATGCGTTCGCCTCGGGCGGCTCCAACGGTTACGACCACAAGGGCATGGGCATCACCGCGAAGGGCGCATGGGAATCGGTCAAGCGCCACTTCCGTTCGCTCAACCGCGATTGCCAGACGCAGGACTTCACCTGCGTCGGCATCGGCGACATGTCTGGCGACGTGTTCGGCAACGGCATGCTGCTGTCCGAGCACACCCGCCTGTTGGCGGCGTTCGATCATCGCCATGTATTCCTCGATCCGAATCCGGATACCGCGCGCTCGTTCGCCGAGCGCCAGCGCATGTTCAAGCTGCCGCGTTCGAGCTGGGACGATTACGACAAGTCGCTGATTTCCGCTGGCGGCGGCGTGTATCCGCGCAGCGCCAAGTCGATTCCGGTCTCGCCGGAAATGCGCGCCGTGCTGGGACTCAAGCCCGACGTGACGCAGCTGGCACCGGCCGATCTGCTGAGCGCGATCCTCAAGGCGCCGGTCGACCTGCTGTGGAACGGTGGCATCGGTACCTACGTGAAATCGGCCGCGGAGACGCATGCCGATGTCGGCGATCGCGCCAACAACGCGCTGCGCGTCAACGGTGGCGAGCTACGCTGCAAGATCGTGGGCGAGGGCGGCAACCTGGGCATGACCCAGAAGGGCCGCATCGAGGCGGCGCAGCATGGCGTGCTGCTCAACACCGACTTCATCGACAACTCCGCCGGCGTAGACACCTCCGATCATGAGGTGAACATCAAGATCCTGCTCAACGACGCGGTCCAGCGCGGTGAGCTGAGCTTCGATGCGCGCAACGCGCAGCTCGCGGCGATGACCGATGAGGTCGGCCAACTGGTGTTGTGGGACAACTATCGGCAGAACCAGGCGATCACCTTGATGGAGCACCAGTCGGTGAGCCGTCTCGGTTCGATGGCGCATTTCATCCGCACGCTGGAAGCCGAGGGTACGCTGGATCGCCAGGTCGAGAACCTGCCGTCCGACGCCGAGCTGACCGAGCGCAAGAGCCGCGGCCTGGGCCTGACGCGGCCCGAGCTCGCGGTGCTGCTGTCGTACGACAAGATCCGCCTGTTCCAGCAGATGCTCGATTCCGACGTGCCGGAAGATCCGTACCTGTCCAAGGAACTGATGCGCTACTTCCCCGAGCCGTTGCACCTGAAGTATGCCGAGCACATGCAGCGTCATCGCCTGAAGCGCGAGATCATCGCCACCGCGGTGACCAACTCGACGATCAACCGCATGGGCGCCACCTTCATGATGCGCATGCAGGAGGACACCGGCCAGCGTCCGGCCGCGATCGCCAAGGCGTACACCGCGGCGCGCGAAATCATCGAGGCGCGTGAACTGTGGGCGCAGATCGAAGCACTCGACAGCCAGGTCGCCGAGGACACCCAGATCGACGCGATCAAACAGATCTGGTCGCTGCTGCGCCACCTGACCCGCTGGCTGCTGAATCGTCCGGGCGGTTCGCTGGATATCGCCGCCAATGTCGAGCGTTATCAGGACAGCGTGTCGGCCCTGCGCAAGGCGTTGCCGGAGGTGCTGACTCCGACCGGCAAAGGCGATTTCTCGTGCACCCAGGAGAAATGGGAAGGTCTGGGCCTGCCCGCCGATCTGGCGCTGCGGCTGGCCCGCATGCCGGAGCTGCGCGCCGCGCTGGACATGGCCGAGGTGGCGCAGCAGAGCGGTCAGCCGATGGAGAAGGTGGCTGGCGTGTTCTTCGAACTGGGCGAGGCGCTCGACCTGGAATGGCTGCGCGACCAGATCGAGGCGTTGCCGGTCGAAGGCCATTGGCATGCGCAAGCGCGCGGCTCGCTGCTGGACGAGCTCAACCATCAGCATCGCGCATTGGCGCTGCAGGTGCTGAGCCTGACCGGTGCGCGCAAGGACGTCTCGCCGGTACAGGCGTGGCTGCAGCGCGACGACCCCTCGTTGCAGTACACCCGCAGCATGCTGGCGGAAATCCTCACCCAGAACGCGGACTACCCGATCGCTTCGGTCGCGGTACGCCGGCTGGCCCAGCTGGCGCAGGTGCCGGTGGGCTGAGCCGCCTCCCGCCGTCATGCGGTTCAGAGCGCCCGGTGCCTGCAAAGTCACCGGGCGTTCCACCATGCAGCATTTGTAGGAGCCCGCTGGCGGGCGATGCCTTTTGCTCTGGGTGGTTGATTCGAAGCGAAGAGCTTTCGTGCGCCGATGGCGCCCGAGTCACTTTCTCTTTGTGTGGCCAAAGAGAAAGTAACCAAAGAGAAAGGCCACCCCGCTTGGCGCTTGCCGCCCATCCATGGGCGGCAAGTCCGTGAGCCGGGGCCGGGCTTTTCGACCGGGCTCCTGCCCTGGCGAAAAGGAGTCGACTTCCTGTCGACTCCCGCTGCGCGGCCTGTCGACCCCGTCTCACCGCCGCACAGGGGCCCCGGGTAGAGCAGCGGGCCATCGTGGCCCGCACTCGGTGAAAAGCAAAGCCTTGCTCTGCTATTGCTCTGGCTTTTCTGAAAAGTACGCGCAGGAGGCGCGTTGCTCTACCCGGGGCCCCTCTGCAGCGGCGGGTGGGTGGAGGAACAGCCCGCAGGGTGGCCGGCACGGATGCCGGTCAGTTTGGCGTCAGGGCAGGAGGCCCTGTCGACAAACCCCGCAACCCACCCGCGGACTTGCCGGGCAGGAAGCCCGGCAAGCGCGTAAGCGGGGTGTCGTTTTCTCTTGGTTACTTCTCTTTTGGACAAGCAAAAGAGAAGTCACTCGCCCTCCGCAGGAGGACGAAAGCTTTTTGCTCCGAATGCAGAAACAACAAGCAAGAGCATCGCCCGCCAGCGGGCTCCTACGGTAAGCTCGTGCGACTGCCACTACGTGCCGATGCCCATGCGCCTTGCCTTCGTCGCCAGCGATACCAGCGTCGCCCAGCAGGCGCGGCGCAAACTGGTCGATCGTTACGGCGATGTGCCACCCGAAAAAGCCGAGCTGATCGTGGCGCTGGGTGGCGACGGTTTCATGCTGCGCACCTTGCATGCGTACCGCGAACTGGAAGTGCCGGTCTATGGCATGAAGCTGGGTCGGGTCGGGTTCCTGATGAACAAGCACAAGCTCGACGGCTTGCCGGAGCGAATCGCGCGCACGCATACGGCCTCGCTGTTCCCGTTGCAGATGCAGGTCACCGATGCGGCAGGCAATGAACACTCGGCGTTGGCGTTCAACGAGGTTTCGCTGTTGCGCCAGAGCAACCAGGCCGCGCACCTGGAAGTGCAACTCAACGACATCGTGAAACTGGCGACCTTGATCTGCGATGGCATCCTCGTCTCCACCCCGGCTGGTTCCACCGCTTACAACCTGTCCGCGCACGGCCCCATCCTGCCGCTGGATGCGAATGTGCTGGCACTCACCCCGATCAGCCCGTTCCGCCCGCGCCGCTGGCGCGGCGCGATCCTGCCGCATCGCACGGAAGTGCTCCTGCGTGTGCTCGATCCGGCCAAGCGCCCGGTCAGTGCCACTGCCGATTTCCACGAAGTGCGTGACGTGCGCACGGTATCGATCAGGCAATCCGGGGGGCAGGGTGTGCGCTTGCTGTTCGATCCGGAACACAACCTCGAACAGCGCATCCTCGACGAGCAGTTCGCGGCAGAATGAAAAAATTCAGAAGTGAGTGGAGAGGAGTGAGTGGAGAGAGAGGCCTCTCTCGTTTCCCACTCCTCTTCACTCATTCCTCGCTCTATGCGCTAGATTCGCGTCATGACCAAGCCAACCGTCCACGCCGCCGACTCGCCCAACGACAACCGCCTGGTCGTCGCGATTTCATCGCGCGCGCTATTCGATCTGGGTGACAGTCATGCGTTGTTCGAACGCGAAGGGCTGGATGCCTACCGCTCGTTCCAGATCGAACATGAGAACGAGATACTGAAACCCGGCGTGGCGTTTCCGCTGGTGCAGAAGCTGCTCGGTCTCAACAAGCTGGCCGGCGACGTGCCGCCGGTCGAGGTGATCCTGCTGTCGCGCAACTCCGGGGACACCGGCTTGCGCATCTTCAACGCGATCCAGCACTACGGCCTGCAAATCAGCCGCGCCGCATTCACCAGCGGCGCGCCGACCTCCGATTACATCGCGCCGTTCAAGGCCGATCTGTTCCTTTCGGCCAACGCGGAAGATGTCGGACGCGCGCTGGCCGCCGGCGTGGCATCCGCGACCATCCTGCCCAGTACCGCGGCACCGCGCGCCAGCGAGCAATTGCGCATCGCCTTCGACGGCGACGCCGTGATCTTCGGGGACGAAGGCGAGCGCGTATCGCGCGAAGAAGGCCTGGAAGCGTTTCATCGCAGCGAAAGCGAGCACGCCGCCGAACCATTGTCGGTCGGTCCGTTCCGCGGCTTCCTCACCGCGTTGCATCGCCTGCAGGCGGCATTCCCGGCCGAGAATTCGCCGATCCGCACCGCGCTGGTCACCGCGCGTTCCGCACCTGCGCACAAGCGGGTGATCCTCACCCTGCGCAAGTGGGGCGTGCGCATCGACGAGGCGCTGTTCCTCGGCGGTCGCGACAAAGGCCCGTTTCTCGACGCGTTCGGCGCCGATATCTTTTTCGACGACTCTCCGGCCAATGTGGAGTCGGCGCGCAAGCACGTGGCCACGGGCCATGTGCCACACGGAGTCAGCAACCGCTGAGGTTTGCCTGGTTTCAGGCGTGGAAAAGCCGGCTGTCCGCGGGGGCCTGTTCGCGCTCGTGCATGCCGTAGTCGCGGATCACGCTGGCCACGCGCAACCGGTAATCGTCGAAGACGGTGGCACGGCCGCGAGCCTGGGCGATCCTGTGCCACTCCATGTTGCGCCACTGCGCCACCGCATCTTCGTCGCGCCAGAACGACAGCGAAAGGATTTTTCCGGGCGTCGTCAGGCTCTCGAAGCGTTCGATCGAAATGAAGCCGTCGATGCCATCCAGCAAGGGGCGTAGCTGAGCGGCGATGTCGAGGTATTCCTGGCGGTGCCCGTCGGCCGGCGCGAGTTCGAAGATCACGGCGATCATCGCTGCTGCGCCTCGGCCGCGAGGAGGAAGGCATCCACGCTTTGATACAGCGAATGCCGGTTGCGCTCCAAGTGCATCACGTGAGTGCCGTGGTCGATGCGCGTGCGCCACTTCAGCGGGCTGTTGCTGAACTTCGCCAGCAAGGCGGCCGCTCCGGCATCATCCGTCACGCGGTCGTAATCGCCGTATACCACGAAGACCGGAACCTTGACGGCCGCCGGGTCGTAGGGATAGATGCCGGTAGCCGTCACCGCGTCGATATCCGCTGTCGGACCGGCCGGAATGCGCAGCTCGCCCGGCGCGTCTCCGCCGATGTGGGGCACTGACGCATCGAAAGCGGTAGCCCATCTCTGCGCCACGGCCGGTTCCAGCAGCGTCAAGCCTACGGGCAGGACGTCCTTGAAACGCAGTTGCTGGTAGCGCGTTTCGGCGGTGATGGTCCACCAGGCGCCCGGGACGGCCTCGGCCGACGCACCCGCCTTCGCCACGACGGGGCCGAACAAGGTGAGCGAGGCGAGCGCGCCGGGATGTTCCGCGGTGAAGGTGGCCGCCGGGATGGTGCCCCAGGAATGGGCGACTAGGTGGACGTGGCTCGTTCCGCGGGTTTGTCGCAGGTAGTCGACGGCCACGGCGATTTCCTGCGCGGCCTCGATCGCACGGGTCACCGGAGCGGCACCCTCGGCAGGGCGTGCCATCGCTGCGGGGCGACTGGATGCGCCGAACCCCAGGAAGTCCAGGCCGCAGGCAAGAAAACCCTGCTGTGCCATATGGCTCATCCACGAGTCTCCGGGCGCGAATTCGAATCCGAACGCCAGCAGGGTCGGGAAGCTGGCGCCGTGCACGAACAGCACGCTGCGGCCGTTGGCGTGCGCCGGCGCGATGCAGTGCAGGGCGAGCCGCTGCCCGGGAGCATGCGGAGCGGGCAGGCTGATGGTGCTAGTGGAAAGCGCGGAGATCAGTCCAAGCGCCAGTAGTCCCGACATGTTTGTGGCTCGTGTGGGTGGGGCCACCAGCATGGCTGCAGCACGGCATGGAACGTTTTGACGGCCGGCGAAACATGCCGGTCGCCATTCGTGCCTGTGCGGTGTGACAGACTCAGTGCAAGCCGCGCCAACCCTCGAATCCGGTGAACATCGCCGCCGCGATCAGCAAGGCGCCCACGCAGCGCGTTGCCATCATTCCGGCGGCAGGCTTGCCGTGCAGCCATCGCCGCGCCCGATCGGCCATCAAGGCCACGCCGCCATAAACGCACAACTGGTTGAGCGCGATGATCAGCCACATGACCAGGGCCTGCAGCCAGATCAGGCCGTAGTCCGGGCGCAGGAACTGCGGGAAGATCGCCAGCATGAACAGATAAGCTTTGGGATTGAGCAGGCTGGTCAGCATGCCTTGCCGAAAGGTCGCCGCACGCGAGCGCAGCCTGGTATCCGGGTGCAGCCCAAATGAGGACTCGCTGCGCATCAGCGACATGCCGATCCAGCCGATGTACAGCGCACCGGCCAGCAGCAGGGCGTTGAAGGCGCCAGGGACCAGCTTGATCAGCACGCTGATGCCCAGCGCCGTCATCAGCACATGGCAGATCCCGCCCGCGATGATGCCGGCCACGGCGGCGAAGCCGCGGCTGCGTCCGCCGGCCAGCGCGCTGCCCATGACGAAGGCCATGTCCAGGCCCGGCAGCACCACGATGCCGAAGACCAGGACGAAGAACAGCCACAGTTGTTCGTAGTGGTTCATGGCGCTATTCCTGCGGCCGTGTCGGGCAGCCAGCGCAGGCGCGAGCGCGGTGTCGGGTCCATCACCACGCGTTCGGGCGCGCCACGCAGCAGGCCGGAGTCCGCCAGCGATTTTTCCGCCGAGGTCAGGAGCGGCGCGAGCCGCCTGTCCAGCGTGGCGTCGTCCTTGACCACACCGAGCCAGATCAGGAATGGGCCGTCCGTGCGTATCGGCAGCTGCGGAAAGTTGTTGGGCACATCCAGCGTCACCAGCACGCCGGCCGGATGCACGCCGTCGACGCGGTAGGCGGAAAATGCGGCCTCTGCCTGATGCGCAAACGCGTCCTCACTGCCTTTCTTCACCGCGAAAATCTGCACCACCACGAGGCCTTGCGCACCGTGTTCTTCGGTCACCGGATCGACTGCCGGCAGCACCGTGACGCCTTGGTCGGCATGCAGCGGCCGCAGCAGCATCACATTGTCGCTGTCCGGCAGGATCGCGTTGACCTTGGCCCTATGCTCCTTCCACAACGGCCCGTAATAGAAAGCCGCGTTGACGACGGGGCGTGCATTGATGTCGTGGAAGCCGCGCAGCCAGGTGAAGCGATCGGGGTGGTCCCGCTCCATGAATTGCCCGAACACCATCGCACCGAGTTGCTCGAGGGCTTCGGGAAAATACGTGTCGAAATATTTGACGAAGTGCGACCGCTCGCCGTGGCTCGTGACGTAGCGGCGAAATTCGATGGCCTGGTAGTCACGCAGGTGCTGCACGCTTTCCATGGTGATGGTTCCGCTGGTGGGCTTGCCGTGTATTGAACTCGCCGCACCGAATGCGCCGAGCAGGACGATGCCGCATGTCAGTCGTTCGAAAGGCTTCACGAGAGATCCCCCGGTCTGTCGGATGGTGTGCCGGACACGTTAAGGCCCATACAGGTCAAATTTCGCCCTGATTGGCCAGTACAATCGCGACCATGGCCCGGCCCACTACACGCGTACTGGCTGTACTCGAGCTGCTGCAAAGCCACGGCCGGATGAGCGGTCCGGAGCTGGCGCGGCGGGTTGGCGTCGATGTGCGCACGCTGCGGCGCTACATCGTGATGCTGGAAGACCTCGGCATCCCACTGACGGCCGAGCGCGGCCGCCACGGCGCCTACATGCTGGTCGCCGGATTCAAGCTGCCGCCGATGATGTTCACCAACGATGAGGCAGTAGCGCTGTCGGTGGGCATGGTGGCGGCGCGCGGTCTGGGCTTGGCCGAGGCCGCACCGGCGGTGGAAAGCGCGCAGGCCAAGCTCGCCCGCGTGATGCCTGACAGTTTGAAGCGGCACGTAGGCGCGATCGCCGATACGGTCAAGGTCGACCTGCTGCCTTCCGCCAGCACGCCGGACAGCAATGCGGCGCTGATTGCGCTGACCGGTGCGGCGCAGGCAGAGCGGCGTGTGAGCATGAGTTACGAGTCGGCCCAGGGCGTGCGCACCGAGCGCGAGTTCGATCCGTACGGACTCGCCTACCGGGCTGGTGCCTGGTACGCGGTGGGGATGTGCCATCTGCGTCACGGCCTGCGCACCTTCCGGCTGGATCGCATCGGCAAGGTGAACCAGCTCGATCGGCCATTCCGCAGGCCAGCCGGCTTCGACCCGCTGGATCAGCTGGTGCGCGGCATCGCGGCGATTCCGCACGCGAATGCGATCGAGGTACTGCTGCGCACGGACCTGCAGACGGCGCGCCGCGCGTTTTCGCTTGCGTTCGGTTTGCTGGAGCCCACGCAGGACGGGGTACTTCTGCGCACCGGTGCCGATGATCTGGCCTGGTTCGCGCGACAGCTCGCCGGCCTCCCGTTCGACTTCGAGATCCGCACGCCGGCAGGCCTGCGCACCGAACTCAGGATCTGCGCGGCGCGGTTGCACGCAATGACCGAGGGGTGATCGCGACGCAACGATGGCGATCGGTCCGTCGACCTCGTCCAGGTCGTTGTTCCGCGCCGTTATGCGACGCTCCGTGACGTCCGCGTGAAATGGCAACGAACTAAAAATTTGCCGAAAACGTCGTTGGCTCATATGCTCAAGCACTCTCCGGGGGGAGTCGCGACAAGGCGTGTTGCGATGCGGAGAGGCATCCCGGTGAACATTGCGATCCGGTAGCGACAGGAACTGGCTCGTCGTATGTACACCCGGTTCGAGAAAGTTCAACGACCTTTCTGGAGGGGAAATACATGCCATTGCCCAAAGTCAACGGCCTCAGCCTTGCGCTGTGTGTCGCCATCGGCCTCGCTGCTGCCAGCAGCGTGAATGCCACCGATACCACCACCGGGCCCGAGGTCACTCCGGCCGTACAGCACGACACATTGCACTCGTTGCGCGGCGTGATGCCGCGACCGGATGATTTCGTCAAGAACTCGCACGCGCATCCGGCTCACCCGCTGCCGTTCCTGGATGGTCCGGGTAACCAGACCGATGGGGCCGTGCAGGGTTCCGGTACGGGCAGCTTCGCTCCCTCGCTTGGCGCCGGTTTCGACGGCGTGGGCCAGGGCTTCAGCGGGCCGCAGGGCACGTTCACCGTCAACAGCGCTCCACCGGATACCAACGGTGCCGTCGGTGCGACCCAGTACGTGCAGATCGTCAACAGCGCGTTCGCCGTATTCGACAAGTCGACCAAGGCGGTGACTTACGGCCCGGTCGCGACCAACACGTTGTGGTCCGGCTTCGGCGGTCCCTGCGAAGCCGACAACGATGGCGATGCCACCGTGGTCTACGACAAGGCGGCCGGCCGCTGGATCGTCGCCCAGTTCGCGGTGACCGCGGCGCCGTACTACCAGTGCGTGGCGGTATCGGCGACCAGCGATGCCACCGGTGCCTACTACCGCTATGCGTTCCCGTACGGCAGCGTCTTCCCGGACTACCCGAAGATGGGCGTCTGGACGGATGCTTATTACGAAACGTTCAACATGTTCAACGGCAATACGTTCGCCGGCGCGAAGCTGTGCGCCTACGACCGCAACGCGATGTTGAGCGGCGCAGCGGCCACGCAGCAGTGCTTCCAGTTGTCGTCGAGTTACGGCGGCGTGCTTCCGGCGGACCTCGACGGCGCCACCGCGCCGCCGGCCGGCTCGCCGAACTATCTGATGAACTTCGGCGCGAGCTCGCTGAACCTGTGGAAATTCCATGTCGACTGGGCCAACACCGCCAACACCACGCTGACAGGTCCGGTCAACATCCCGGTGGCCTCGTTCGCCGCAGCCTGCGGCGGCGGCACCTGCATCCCGCAGTCCGGCGTCAGCCAGAAGCTCGATTCGCTGGCCGACCGCCTCATGTTCCGCCTGGCCTATCGCAACTTCACCAACCATGAATCGCTGGTGGTCACCCATTCGGTCAAGGTCGGCACCACGCACAAGAACCCGTACAGCGGGGTGCGCTGGTACGAGATCCGCAGCCCTGGCGGCACGCCGACGGTGTACCAGCAGTCCACCTTCACGCCGGACACCAGCTACCGCTGGATGGGTTCGGTGGCGATGGACAAGGTGGGCGACATGGCGCTTGGCTACAGCGTATCCAGCAGTGCGCTCCATCCGGCGATCCGCTACACCGGTCGTCTGGCGACCGACGCGCTGAGCACGATGCAGTCCGAGAGCAGCATCATCGAAGGGCTCGGTTCGCAGAGCGGCAATAACCTGGCGCGTTGGGGCGATTACAGCGCCATGACCGTCGATCCAGTCGACGACTGCACGTTCTGGTACACCACCGAGTATCTGAAGAACACCGGCTCATTCAACTGGAACACGCGCATCGGGTCGTTCAAGTTCCCGACCTGCCAGTAAGCGAGACGTGCCGTCCAGCCGCGCAGGCTGGACGGCTGTCGATGCGTGACGAGAAACATGGCCGCCTTCGGGTGGCCATGTTTCTTCATAGCCCCGTAAATGCGGACCGATGTATTCGACGGATCGTCGTGCAGGCCTGCCATCACAACATACGCATGCGCTTCCACCAGCGCGTGACCTTCTCTTCGCGCACGAAGGTGAACATCCCGGCACCGAGAATGATCGCGATGCCGACGGCCATCGGCCAGTCCAGTTCATCGTGGAACAGCACATAGCCGAGCAATACGGCCCACAACATCTGGCTGTACTGGGTGGGCGCGACGTGGTTGGCGGGCGCTTTCTGTGTGGCCAGCATCAACAACACGGCGGCGAGCGCCGCGAGCAGGCCGTAGCCGAGCAGGAGCAGCCACTGGTGCAGGTCCGGCCAGCGGAAACGGGAAAGCATCAGCACCCCGGTGAGCAGCGTCGAGCCGACCATGCCGGCGCTATACAAGGTGAGGCGTTTCTCGTGCGACCCGGCCAGACGCAAGGCGATCATCGAGATCGCGCCGGCGAGGCCGCAGATGATGGCGGCGAGGTGGCCGATACCGAGTGCGCGAAAGCCGGGCCGCAGCACCACCAGCACGCCGATGAAGCCGGCGACCACTGCCGACCAGCGGCGCCACCCGACGTGCTCCTTGAGCACCAGCACGGACAGCATGGTGACGAAGATCGGCAAAAGGAAAATCAGCGCGAAAGCCTCCGCCATCGGCAGCGCCGTGAAGGCGATCACGGCGGCAACGCTGCCCACCGCGCCGGCAATGGCACGCACCAGGTACAGGCCGCGACGTTGCGCGACCAGCACCTCGCGCCAGCGGTCGCCGCGCGCCTTGATGAAGGGCAGCGCGGTCAGGCCCAGCGCCGCACCGAAGAACACGGCTTCGTATGCCGGCAGCGAGCCCCGCAGTGATTTCACGAACGCATCGCTCAGGGCATAGGCCGCGAATGCCATGAAACCGAGCAAGACACCTTTGAACATGGATTTCAGCTTTTGGGGGGAGGAGGGTGACGGCCAGAGGAGATCGGCATGCCGCGTCCGGCCTGGGGGCGGTCGCCTTTATGCCACCGGGTCCCGCGCTACAATAACGGTTTTACGCGCCCGTCTCCGGAGCTTCCATGGCTGTCAGTCTGAATCCGCTCGATCTGTACGATGTCCGCTCGCTGCTCACCGACGAGGAACGCATGGTGCAGGACACCGTCGGCCGCTTCGTCGACGAGCGCGTGCTGCCGATCATCGGCGACTGCTTCGATCAGGCCCGTTTCCCGAGGGAGTTGATCCCGGAGATCGCCGCTCTCGGCCTGCTCGGTGCAACCATTCCCGAGGAATACGGCGGCGCCGGCATGAATGGGGTCAGCTACGGCCTGATCTGCCAGGAGCTGGAGCGCGGCGATTCCGGCCTGCGCAGCTTCGCCTCGGTGCAGAGCTCGCTGTGCATGTATCCGATCTTTGCCTACGGCAGCGAGGAACAGAAGCGGCAGTACCTGCCGCGGATGTCGGCCGGCGAAGTGATCGGCTGCTTCGGCCTGACCGAGCCGCACGGCGGTTCCGATCCGGCCAACATGAAGACGCACGCGAAAAAGGACGGTGGCGACTGGATCATCAACGGCGCCAAGATGTGGATCACCAACGGCAACCTCGCGCACATCGCGATCGTGTGGGCGCAGACCGAGGACGGCATCCAGGGCTTCGTCGTGCCCACCGATACGGCCGGCTTCAAGGCACAGGAAATCCACAAGAAGATGAGCTTGCGCGCCTCGGTCACCTCGGCGCTGTTCTTCGACAACGTGCGCGTGCCGGACAGTGCGCGGCTGCCCAACGTGAAGGGTCTGAAGGGTCCGCTGGGTTGCCTCACCCAGGCCCGCTACGGCATCACCTGGGGACCGATCGGCGCCGCGCAGGCGTGCTTGAAGGAAGTGCTGGACTATACGAAGGAGCGCATCCTGTTCAACCGCCCGCTGGCCTCCAATCAGGCGGTGCAGCTGAAGCTGGCCGACATGGCGCGCCGCATCACCACCGCGCAGCTGCTGTCGCTGCAGCTCGGTCGCCTGAAGGACGCCGGCAAGATGCAGCCCACCCAGGTGTCGCTAGCCAAGTGGAACAACTGCCGCATGGCGATCGACATCGCGCGCCAGTGCCGCGACATCCTCGGCGGCGCCGGCATCACCACCGAACACGGTGCGATCCGTCACGCGCTGAATCTGGAATCGGTGATCACCTATGAAGGCACCGAGACCGTGCACGAGCTGGTGGTCGGCCGCGAGCTGACTGGCATCAACGCATTCTGAAACGGGGCGGCGGCACATGGATTCCGATTCGCTGCGCATCGAAACCGAGCGGCTGATCCTGCGTCCACCCCGGGCGGAGGATTTCGATGCCTATGCGGCCAACATGGCCGATGCCCAGGCGGCACAGTTCATCGGCGGCCAGCAATCGCGCGCCGCCGCCTGGCGCGGCTTCCTGACCCTGGCGGGTGCCTGGTCGATCCAGGGTTTCGCGATGTTCTCGGTGATAGAGAAAAGCAGCGGGGAATGGATAGGCCGGCTCGGGCCTTGGCATCCGGTCGACTGGCCCGGTACCGAGGTGGGCTGGGGGCTGGCGCGCGCCGCCTGGGGCAAGGGCTACGCGCTGGAAGGCTGCATCGCGGCGATCGACTGGGCATTCGATCGGCTGGGTTGGAGCGAGATGATCCATTCGATCCATCCGGACAACCACGCTTCGCAGATGCTGGCCAAGCGACTCGGCTCGACCTGTCGCGGCCCCGGCAAGCTGCCGGCGCCGTACGAGGATTCGCCGAACGACATCTGGGCGCAGACGCGCGAACAATGGCGCAAGCGCCGCGCACAATCATGAATGCATCCGCCGACATCGACACGGCGGCGGCATTGCGCGAGGTACTCGCCGCGAGCGTGCCGGATCTGCATCGCTACTGCCGTGATCCGTGGACCCTGATCGGCAGTGGCGCCGCGTGGCTGATCGGGGCGAAGGTGACGGTAGCCGATCTCGACGTGCTGACCAGTGCCCGCGATGCGGAAACGCTGATAGACCACTGGCGGGAGCGACTGGAGACGACCACGGCATCGGCCGGCGCCGAACGCTTCCGCTCGCGCTTCGCACGCTTCGTTTTCCCGGGACTGGCCGTGGAAATCATGGGTGGACTCGAAGTATCCGGAGACGCCGGCTGGGAGCCGGTGAGGATCGGGGAAATCATTGCCGTGGACGTCGCCGGTTTGCGCGTGCCGATTCCCGCCGTAGAGGAGCAGATTCGCCTGCTGGAACGTTTCGGGCGGCCCAAGGATAGCCGGCGTGCGGCGCTGCTGAAGTCATTGCACGAGGAGAGGCCGTGATCACTTGAGGCAAGAGTGATCGCGACTGAAGTCGCTCCTACAGAAAACGTCGTACTCCACATTCATTCAAGCGATAACCATCATGTCCATGCCGTTTGCCATCAGCGCCCGCCACAAGGGTTTCAATCGCGCCGAGATCGTCGATCAGAATTTCATCGAGTTCGTGCAGTTGTGGCAGGGCGAGGTGCGCGCCGCGCCGCGCGACAGCGAAGCGGTATTGCCGGGCAGTGCGCTCGATGCGCGCGGTTTTCGCGAGCTGCTCGAATCGCAGCTGATCTCGCGCCACCTCGACCTGATGGCGCGCGTACTGCGCGTGCAGAACAAGGTGTTCTACACGATCGGCTCGTCGGGCCATGAAGGCAACGCGATGGTGGCGCGGCTGGCCAGACATACCGATCCGGCGTTCCTGCATTACCGCTCGGGCGGCTTCATGGCCGAGCGTTTTCGCAAATTGCCGGGCATGGACCCAGTGACGGATTCGGCGTTGAGCTTCGCCGCCAGCAAGGACGATCCGGCCTCCGGCGGCCGCCACAAGGTATGGGGCAGCAAACCGTTGTGGGTGTTGCCGCAGACGTCCACGATCGCTTCGCACCTGCCCAAGGCGCTGGGCACCGCGGTGGCGATCGAACAGGCGCGGCGCATCGGTCACCAACTGCCGATTCCGGACGACAGCATCACGATCTGCTCGTTCGGCGATGCATCGAGCAACCACGCCACCGCGCAGACCGCGTTCAACGCAGCGGCATGGACGGCTTACCAGAAGCTGCCCGCGCCCGTGCTGTTCGTGTGCGAGGACAACGGCATCGGCATCTCGGTGAAGACGCCGGCCGGCTGGGTCGCCAGCAACTTCCAGCATCGTTCCAACCTCGATTATTTCTTCGCCGACGGACTCGATCTGGCTGAAGGCTACGCGCAGGTGCAGCGTGCGGTGGAACATTGCCGCAGCACGCGCCGGCCGACCTTCCTGCATCTGAAGACCACCCGCGTGATGGGTCATGCCGGCACCGATTTCGAGATCGAATGGCGCAGCGTCGAGGAGCTGTTCGCGGTCGAGGCGGCCGACCCGTTGCTGCGCTCGGCCGGCATCGCGCTGGAGTCCGGCCTGTACTCGAAGGACGCATTGCTGAATCTTTACGAGGCCACTCGCAGGCGCTGCTTCGCAGCCGCCGAGGATGCGGATTCGCGGCATAGGCTGACCTCGCTTGCCGACGTGATGAAGCCGCTGGCGCCCTATACGCCGGCTGCGGTGCAAGCTGAAGCCACGCGCTCGGACTATGCCGAGAAGCGTCTCGCCGTATTCGGTGGCGAGGAAAAGCTGCCGGAGAAACTGCCGCCGCGGCACCTGGCGATCCAGATCGGCCAGGCCTTGCACGACCTGCTGGCGAAGTATCCGCAGGCGCTGCTGTTTGGCGAGGACGTGGCGCAGAAGGGCGGCGTGTACACCGTCACCAAGGGTCTCAACAAAATATTCAAGGGCAGCCGCGTGTTCAACACGCTGCTGGACGAGACAATGATCCTCGGCCTGGCCCAGGGCTACGCCAACATGGGCATGCTGCCGATGCCGGAGATCCAGTACCTGGCGTATTTCCACAACGCCTGCGACCAGATCCGCGGCGAGGCGGCGTCGCTGCAGTTCTTCTCCAACGACCAGTACCGCAATCCGATGGTGATGCGCGTTGCCTCGCTCGGCTACCAGAAGGGTTTCGGCGGTCACTTCCACAACGACAACTCGATCACCGCGCTGCGCGACATTCCCGGCCTGGTGGTCGGCTGCGCCAGCCGCGGCGACGATGCGGCGATGATGCTGCGCACGATGATGGCGCTGGCCAAGGTCGACGGCCGCGTGTGCGCGTTCCTCGAACCCATCGCCTTGTATATGACCAAGGATCTGTACGAAGCCGGCGATGGTCTGTGGCAGTACGACTATCCGGCACCGGATCAGGCGATGACCCTGGGCGAGGGGCGGATCTACAACGCGGCGGCGAACGACCTGGTGATCTTTACCTTCGGCAACGGCGTGCCTATGGCTTTGCGTGCCGCCCGCACGATCGAGCAGGAGCTGGACTGGCAGGTACGCGTGGTCGACCTGCGCTGGCTGGCGCCGCTCAACGATCCCTTCATCGCGGCGCAGGCAAAGAGCGCCAAGCGCATCCTGGTGCTGGACGAAGGGCGCAAGAGTGCCGGCGTGGGCGAAGGCGTGGTCACCGCCGTCGTGGAAGGCGGCTGTGGCGCTACGCCGATGCGGCGCGTGGTCGGCGCGGACACGTTCACGCCGCTAGCCGGTGCGGCCTTGCTGGTATTGCCGGGTGAAGCCGACGTGGTGGCTGCGGCGAGGGAGCTGGCGAAGCGCTGAGTCGCTACTCCCGCTTTTTCACGATGTGCAGCCGTGGGCCGGGAGGCGCGTTCGGCGGCACGGTGTCGGCGTGCAGGCAAACCCGGTTGCGGCCGCTGAGCTTGGCCTCGTACATGGCCTGGTCGGCGCGTTCGACCAGCGACTCCACATCGTCGCCATCCCGGTAGATGGCGACGCCGATGCTGATGCTGAGCAGCATCGATTCGTCACCGGACGGAATTTCCATTCGATGCACGCGCCGGCACAGACGGGTCGCCACCGGCATGGCCTGCTGCGGCGTAGTGCCATCGAGCAGGGCGACAAACTCCTCGCCACCGTAACGACCGAGCAGATCGGATGGCCGCAACTCGGTGGCCAATGCCTGCGCCACAGCGACCAGTGCGCGGTCGCCGGCGTTGTGTCCCTGACGATCGTTCAGCAGCTTGAAATGATCCAGATCGAGAAACAGCAACGCGATCGGCCGCGGCGGCCCGTTTGTCAGCAAGGCGCTGGCGCGTTCGGTCCAGGCGCGGCGGTTGAGCACGTTGGTGAGCGCATCATGATCGGCCAGCGCTCGCACGATGTCGCGGTCATGGCGCAGTCCGAGTGCACGATCGGCGAGGCCAAGCGACAACACGATCGCCTCGAACGCGCCGCCAGCCAGGCTCGCATCGTTGAGCCAGTCCAGTTGCGGCAGCGCGCCGTTGACCTGTGCACTGGTCATTGCAGTAAGCAGCAACAGCGGCGTCCAGCCGGCCAGGAAAAACCATGCCTGGCGCGAACCGCGCGCAGCGGCGACGATGGCGGCGACCAGCAGCAACGCCGCTCCGATCATCAGCAGCGGATTGAGCAGGATTTGCGCCACGTCGACCAGCAGTGCGATATGGCTGCAGCGCATCAAGACCAGCTGGATCATGCCGACCGCCAGCGCCACGATCGGCACCCGCAGCAGCGGCGCGTAACGTTGCAGTTCGCAGAACCGCATCATGAACAACGAAGCAAACGCCACCGACAGCGCCACGGCCGCCGGCCCGGCCAGCGGTGCCATGCCGGACAGCCAGCTCCATTCCAGCGGATGGAACAGGAAGCCGGTCTGGATGCCTTGAATGAGCATGTAGCAGAAGATGTAACCGGCGTACCACGCATAGGTGACGTCGCGCAGCATCAACGCGAAGCACAGTGCCATCAGCACCATCGCCAGCATCACCGCGAAGCAGGCGCCGGCGAATACCAGCCACTGCGCATCCTGCTGCAAATATTCGTTCCAGGACTGCAACTGGAATCGCACCGGCGCACTCAGCGTCGGGGACGGTTCGAACCGGAGCAGGATCGGTGCCGACGCAGGCAGGTCGGCCGGGACCCGCCAGGCCAGCCGGCCGTGGCCGTGGGCCGCTGCACTGAAGTCATCCAGCGCCAGCGCCACCGGCTGTGCTTCGCCGCTGGCGAAGACGGTGGCCGTGCTCAGCGGAGGCGGGTAGATCGTCAGCACCCGTTCGCCATTGTCCCAGGGCGGCTGTGATGCGATGACCACCCAGCTGCCGGCGGTGCTGCGCGGAAAGCGCTGCAACAGGGAGGGGTCGAAACTCTTCAGCTGGCCTGCGCGGTATTCGGCGAGCACGACTTGCGCGGTGTCATTGGCGCGGACTTCGCGCCAGGCACCGTTCAACGGAGTAGCCGCATGGGCTGCCCCCAGACCCAGCCATAGCAGGCTGAGCACAAGACCGGACAATGACCGCCAACGGCGATCCGGTCCCGGTAATGTGATCAGCTTCCTCATCTGCATCTCTCCGCTCTGTCAATCTCATTCGAGATCGCGAATGACGCGTACTTTTTGCCGGATCAGCCGTATTCACGAGCGAACGGCGTGGTGCCTGCGCGGCATCGAGCCAGGGGCTCCGTGTCGGGCCGGATGGCAACATCCGAACTTGCACATCTCTTGCGAACATGTCAAGCATGCGACGTGCCAGCGTCGATGCGCACGGCCCGGAGCCCCGACCTTGCTCACTCGTGAAGCTGGCACGGCACCCGATGATATGGACGGCCAGCCGCTTGTTGCGGCCCCTGGGCGGTTCGATCCGGACGTGGAAGGTCACCTGCGCCGGGCTCTGCCGACTCAGCCAGGCCGGCGAGCACCCAGCAGTATCAGCACTTCGTGCGCGCTGCGGATACGCTCGGTCGCGCCGGGAAGATCCAGTGTGATCTTCAGCTTGTCCTGACCATCGAGCTTGTAGACGCGCGGCAACTGCTGGATCAGCTTGATGATCAGCATCGGGTCGACGTCGGGCGGATTTCCCTGGTAACTCGCGCGGAACACGATGCGGCCGCCGTTGGCGCCGAAGTCGAGTTTGCGGATGCCGAGCGGGGTGGCCATCAGCTTCAGGCCGGCCACGGCGAACAGGTGCTTGGCGCTGTCCGGCAGCAAGCCGAACCTGTCGATCATTTCCACCTGCAGGTCGCGCAAGTCGTCTTCGCTGCGCGCGCTGGCGATGCGCTTGTACAAGGTCAGGCGCGCGTGCACGTCGGGCAGGTAGTCGTCGGGGATCAGCGCGGGCAGGTGCAGTTCGACCTCGGTTTCGTGTTCGGTGCTGAGGTCGAAGTCCGGAATCTTGCCGGACTTCAGTGCGCGCACCGCACGGTCCAGCAGTTCGGTGTACAGGCCGAAACCGATCTCCTGGATCTGGCCGGACTGTTCGTCGCCCAGCAGTTCGCCCGCGCCGCGGATTTCCAGGTCGTGCGTGGCCAGGGTGAAGCCGGCGCCGAGTTCTTCCAGCGACGCGAGCGCTTCCAGGCGTTTCTGCGCATCGGCGGTGATCGACTTGCGGTCGGGCACGACGAGATAAGCGTAGGCGCGGTGATGCGAGCGTCCCACGCGGCCGCGCAGCTGATGCAGCTGCGCCAGCCCGAAACGGTCGGCGCGGTTGATGATGATGGTGTTGGCGGTCGGGATGTCGATGCCGGTCTCGATGATCGTGGTGCACACCAGCACGTTGAAACGCTGGCGGTGGAAATCCGCCATCACGCCTTCCAGCTCGCGCTCCGGCATCTGTCCATGGGCGATGCGGATGCGCGCCTCGGGCACCAGCTCCTCCAGTTCCCGCACGGTGCGCTCGATGCTCTGCACCTCGTTGTGCAGGAAGTACACCTGGCCGCCGCGCGACAGTTCGCGCTGCAAGGCTTCGCGCATCGTCGCCGGATCCCATGCGGAAATGAACGTGCGCACGGCTGAGCGATGCGCCGGCGGCGTGGCGATCAGCGAGAGATCGCGCAGGCCGGCCATCGCCATGTTCAGCGTGCGCGGGATCGGCGTGGCAGTCATGGTCAGCAGATCCACTTCGGCGCGCAGCTTCTTCAGCTGCTCCTTCTGGCGCACGCCGAAGCGCTGTTCCTCGTCGACGATGACCAGGCCGAGGTTCTTGAACTTGATATCCGGCTGCAGCAGCTTGTGAGTGCCCACGATCACGTCGATCTGGCCGTCGGCGAGCCGCTTCAGCGCCTCGTTCACTTCCTTGGCCGACTTGAAGCGCGACAGCACGTCGACGCGCACCGGCCAGTCGGCGAAGCGATCGGCGAAATTGCGGTAATGCTGCTGGGCCAGCAAGGTGGTCGGCACCAGCACGGCGACCTGCTTGCCCGCGGTGGCGGTGGCGAATGCGGCGCGCAGCGCGACCTCGGTCTTGCCGAAGCCGACATCGCCGCAGATCACCCGGTCCATCGCGCGCGGCGCGGCCAGGTCGGCGAGCACGGCTTCGATCGCGGTTTCCTGGTCGGGTGTTTCCTCGAACGGGAAGGTGCTGCCGAACTCCTCTACCAGTTGCCGATCGATCGGCATCGACTCGCCGCCGCGCGCCTGACGCTGCGCATAGATCGCCAGCAGTTCGGCGGCGACGTCGCGTACCTTCTCGGCGGCCTTCTTGCGGGCACGTTCCCACGCGTCGCCGCCCAGCGAATGCAGCGGTGCCAGCTCCGGCGCGGTGCCGGAGTAGCGGCTGACCAGGCCGAGCTGCGCCACCGGCACATACAGCTTGTCGCCCTTGGCGTATTCGATGACGAGGAACTCGCCATCCATGCCGCCCACATCCATCGAGACCAGGCCCTGGTAGCGGCCCACGCCGTGATCGACATGCACGATAGGCGCACCGAGGGTGAGCTCGGTGAGATCGCGGATGATCGCTTCCGGATCGCGCGCGGTGCCGCGACGACGCTTGCGGTCGCGTTCGCTGCGAACGCGCTCGCCGTAGAGCTCGCGCTCGGTGAGTACGGTGATCGCCGGTTTGGTGAGTGCGAAGCCTTGCTCGAGTCCTGCGATGGTGATGGCGAAGCGTTGCGCATCCGCAGCGAGGAAGGCGGTCCAGCCCTCCACGTTCTGCGGTTTCAGTCCCGCCGCCGCCAGTGTCTCGATCAATGCCTCGCGCCGGCCCGCCGAGTCGGCGGTGATCAGCACCCGCCCCGGATAGCTGGACAGGAAATGCCGCAGCGACGTGCCCGGTTCCTCGCCCTTGCGGTTGAGCGGCAACTCCGGCGCGGGCTGGGTGCCGGCGGCGACGGCGTGCTCATGGCCGGCGTCGACGACTTCCACGCGCAGGCGTTTGTTGAGTTGTTCGCGCAATTGTTCGGGCGGCAGGTACAGCTCGGCCGGCGGCAGCACCGGCCGCTCGATGTCGTGCGCGCGCTGGTCGTAGCGTTCGGCGGTCTGCGTCCAGAACTGGTCGGCCGCGTCGCCGGCACCCTCGCCGAGCACGAACAGCGCATTGTCGGCGAGGTAGTCGAACAGCGTAGCGGTCTGCTTGAAGAACAGCGGCAGGTAATACTCGATGCCGCCAGGCGTCACGCCTTCCTTCATGTCCTGATACAACGGGCAGCGGCGCACGTCGATCGGGAAGCGCTCGCGCAGGTTGCCGCGAAACTCTTTCGCGGCCTCGTCGGTGAGCGGGAATTCACGTGCGGGCAGCAACTCGATCTTCTCCACCTGCTGCTGCGAGCGCTGGGTTTCCGGATCGAAGCTGCGGATCGATTCCACTTCGTCGTCGAACAGCTCGATGCGATACGGTTCGGCGGTGCCCATCGGAAAAATGTCGAGCAATGCACCCCGCACCGCAAAGTCGCCCGGCTCGGCCACCTGCGGCACATGGCGATAGCCGGAGGCCTCAAGCCGGCGTTGTTCGGCGAGCAGATCCAGCTTCTGGCGCCTGGCCAGCACCAGCCCGGAATCAGTGATGTGCGCGCGCGGCGCGATCCGTTGCATCAGCGTCGCCACCGGCACCACCAGCACGCCGCGTTTCACGTTCGGCAGCTGGTACAGCGTGGCGATGCGCTGAGAGACGATCTCCGGGTGCGGACTGAACACGTCGTAGGGCAGCGTTTCCCAGTCCGGGAAATGCAGCACGGGCAGGCCGCCGCCGAAGATGTTCAGCTCGGCTTCCAGCGCCTGTGCACGCTGGGTGTCGCGCGTCACCGCCACCAGCAAGCCGTCGTGGGTGCGTGCCGCTTCCGCGATCAGCAGCGCCCGCGCGGAGCCGTGGGGAGGCGTCCAGTAGCGGCGTTGCTTGGGGGTGGTGGGCAGGGGCGGGTGCTTGATCAGGCTGGACATAGGGGACGCGTGTTCAGGGCGCCGCCATCGAGCCGCGCCGGGGAAAGCGGGCAAGTGTAACGCGACAGCCCCGGCGGGCCGGGGCTGTTTGTGTGGCAAGTGACGCGGTCAGAGCTTCAGCGTGATCAGCGCGGTGCCTGGTTCGTCCGGGATCATCCGCTGGGTGAAGCCCAGTTCGCGGCACAGGTCCAGCATCGGCCGGTTCTCTTGCAATACGTAACCCCACAGTTCGGCAAGGCGGCGGCGACGGCTGTCGTCCACCAGTCGCTGCATCAGCAGTGCGCCGAGGCCGAGACGGCACCAGTCATGTTCCACCAGCACCGAAAACTCGGCCGCATCGGTAGCCTCGTCGACGTAGATCCGGCCTACACCGCGCATCTCCGCCGGTTGCACCGACTCATCCATCAACACATAAGCGGTCTCGAATGCCGGATCGATCCGGCACATCCGCTGTGCCATCGGCGCAGGCAGTTCGGACATGGCGTGCAGAAAGCGGCGCCGGATATCTTCCGGCGACAGTCGGCTGAAGCAGCGTTGCATCGCGGCTACGTCACCGGGCTCGATCGCGCGCAGCAGCAGCTCGCGATCGTCCTGCGTACGCACTTGTTCGCCAAGGGCCGACGGCGCCACGCGGGGGCGGGCGAAACGCTCGCTGCTGCGCGGCGGCAACGGGGCGAATCGGGAAGGAGCGTAGAAGTCGATGGCGGGAATCATGGGACGTCCGTACTTTTGCGTATTGTGTGCAATGCAACATGAACTTGCAATAACGAACCGTATGTCTGGCTGCGGCATGATGTCCCTACTGATGTAAATCGTGTTGCAGCACGGAATGCCGCCAAATCGGCGGACAGCCGCGGCGCCACGCCGCACAATACGAGCCGAGTCCCACGGAGCACGGCATGAGCCGCAAACAAGCCAGCGGCCTCACTGCCGCTCAACTGGACGCGCTGTGCCGCCATTGGCCAGGCGTCACGCGTGATACCAAATGGGGTATCGACGCGGTGTTCAGCGTCGGCGGCAAGATGTTCGCGGTGATGCCGTCGGACGGCAGCGAGGGCGGCCGACTGTCGTTCAAGGTGGCCGACGACCGTTTCCTCGAACTCACCGATCAACCCGGTGTCATCCCGGCGCCGTACCTGGCACGCGCACACTGGATCTCGGTCATCGAGCCGTCGCGTTTCGCCACGGCCGAGCTGGCGGCATTCATCCTCGACGCGTACCTGCTGGTGCGCGCGAAACTGACCAGGAAATGGCAGGCGGAACTCGGTCCGCTGCCGACCCTCGAGGACGCAAAAAAATGAAACAGCATCTCGGCGCGCTGGCGTTGCTGGTGGCGGACTATGACGAGGCGATCGCCTGGTATACCCGCGCACTCGGCTTCGAGCTGATCGAGGACACCGATATGGGCGACGGCAAGCGTTGGGTTTTGCTGGCGCCGCCCGGCTCGAGCGAAACCCGCCTGCTGCTGGCCAAGGCGAAGGGCGATGAGCAGGCCTCGCGCGTCGGCAACCAGACCGGCGGTCGTGTATTCCTGCTGCTGAACACCGACGACTTCCAGCGCGACTGGCAGCGCATGCTCGCCCAGGGTGTGCACTTCCGCGAGGAACCGCGGTACGAGGCCTATGGCACGGTCGCCGTGTTCGAGGATCTGTACGGCAATGGCTGGGACTTGCTGGAGCTGAAGCGTTGACGCGCTACCAGATCAGGTCGTCCGGCACTTCGAACTGCTTGTAGTACTCGTCGTCTGCGTCGTTGCCGCTGCCGGTTTTTGCGCGGCCGTGATCCAGCACGATCATGGCCGCGTCGCGTTCGTAGACCTTGTCGGCCGCGACGCGCGGCAGCAGCTCGTAGCCCTGGTCGTGACGCACGATCACCAGCGTGCCGCTGGCCAGTTGTGCGCGCAGCGCCTGGTTGACCAGTACGTCGCGGATCGTGTTGCCGTCGGTGAAGCGATAGGCAATCTCGCCCTCGCGCTTGACCTTGTGTGCTTCGACGATCTGCCGAACCTGCGCATGCTGCTCGTTTGCACGCAGCTGCGCGTTGCGCTCGGCGGCCAGCGCGCGATCCCGCTCCGCTTTCTCGGCCTGCAACCGCTGTGCATCCACCTGCTCGACACCCGGCGGCGTCGGTGTCTTGCCCTTGCGCTGTTTCGCCTGCTCGCGCACCACTTGCGCCGCCTTGGCCTTGTTGACCAGTCCGGCCTTGAGCAGTTGTTCTTGCAGAGGATTGCGCATGGCGATGAAAGAAAGACAGGCAGGGTTGCTAGGGAGATTGTAACGCGCGGGTGTCGGCCCTCGGAGGCTGCCTGATTCGAAGCGCTGTTCCGCCCAGCCTGGTCTCTCAGTCTCGGGGTGACCCGCTTCCATTCGCGTCGACGCGCAAGGCGAGTTCGCCATCGGCGAGACGCGCGCGCAGCTTCATGTCGATCGCTGCGTCCCTGACCGAGCGCACGACCTTGCCCTCGACATCGAGCAGGATGGCGTAGCCGCGTTCCAGCGTGGCCAGCGGGCTTACCGCATGCAGCGCGTGGCCGGCATGGCGCAGGCGGGTCTGCCGGCGTTCCAGGACGTGTGCGAGGGCGCGGCGCAGGCGCTGATCCTGTTCGGCCAGCCGGCGTGCCAGCAACGGCAGCCGGGCGCGCGGATGCTGTGCCATCAGGCGCGCGTGCAACCGCTCCAGTCGGACGTGACGAAGTTGACTCTGTTCGCGCAGCACTGCGGTGAGGCGGCGCTGCAGATGCAGCAGCCGCTCTCGGTCACGTTGCAAGCGCGCCTGGGGTCGCTGTGTCTGCAGGCGCGCCAGCAGATGATCGACGCGTTGCGCATGCGCCTGCAGCTGCCGCTGTTGCAAGGTCAGCATGCGCTGCTGCAATTGCTGCAGGTGACGCTCGACCGCTACCGCATCGGGCACCAGCAGTTCGGCTGCGGCGGATGGCGTCGGTGCACGCAGGTCGGCGACGAAGTCGGCAATGCTGAAGTCGATCTCGTGGCCGACCGCGGAGACCACCGGCACCGCGCTGGCATGGATCGCCCGCGCCACCGCTTCGTCGTTGAACGCCCACAAGTCTTCCAGCGAGCCGCCGCCGCGGGTCAGAAGCAGCACGTCGTAGCGGCCGCAGGACGAGGCCTTGCGCACCATGTTGACGATCGCCGGCGGTGCCTCGCGGCCTTGCACCGGTACCGGCAATACCTCGATATCGGCCAGCGGCCAGCGCCGCGTGATCACGCTCAGCACGTCGCGCACGGCGGCGCCGGTGGCCGAGGTGATCACGCCGATGCGGCGCGCGTAACGGGGCAGGGCGCGCTTGCGGCCGGGCTCGAACAGGCCTTCGGCATCGAGCCGTGCCTTGAGCTGTTCGAACTCGCGTTGCAGCGCGCCTTCGCCGGCGGGCTCCATGTATTCGGCGACCAGCTGGAATTCGCCGCGCGGCTCGTACAGGCCGACCTTGGCGCGCAACAGAACCTGCATGCCGTCGGCCGGGCGGAAGCGCAGCGCGGATGCCTTCAGCTTGAACATCGCGCAGCGCACCTGGGCGCTGCTGTCCTTCAAGGTGAAGTACAGATGGCCGGAGGCGGGCTTCGCCACGTTCGACAGCTCGCCTTCGATCCATACCTGCGGCAGCGCATCGCCCAGCAGGTCGCGCACCAGACGGTTGAGCGAGCTGGGGGTCAGGACATGACGTGGCGTGTCGTCGAACGGCGCATGCATAAGGGGAGCGAGCCTAGCATGGTGAACGTATCAAGTCGTGAAAAAACATCCGCTTGAGGCAGGGAATGCAAGAAGCACTTCAAGCAAAGTAGGCGACGTTCAATCGCCATCGTCTGCGCGTTGCCCGCGCAGACGCCAGGCACGGATGCCGAGATTGAGTGCGAACCAGCCGCACAACACCCCCAGCGGCCAACCCACCCATGCCGGCCACAGGATCGCGACGACCGCCAGCGTGAGCAGCGCCAGCGTGCCGACGAGCAGCGGGCCGCTGGAGCTGTCGCCCAGCACGCGACGGTTGGTCAATGCGGCGCCGACACTGTTGGCGATGCGCAGGGCACCGGCGGCGGCGCGGCCGGAACTGCCGCCGCCGTGCGGTATCCGCGGCGGTCGGGTTTCGCTGCTGCGTACGCGCTCGCTGCTGCCACGGCGGCGAGGCGCCGCCAGCACGATTTCAGTGGCGTTGCCCAGATCGCATTCGTACTGTGCGGCGAGCTGATCGGCGAAGCCGGCGTCCTCGACCGCCACATCGAGTTCGCGATTGCTCAACCAGCTGGCGATGTTGAGGTTGGACGAACCGACCCGCGCCCATTGCCCGTCGGCAACGGCGGTCTTGGCGTGCAGCATCGAGCCGTTCCACTCGAACACCCGGATGCCGGCTTTCAGCAATGGCCGGTAGCCCGAACGCGACATGCTGGCTACCGCGGGGATGTCGCTGCTGCCGGGCACCAGCAAGCGTACGTCCACGCCATCGCGCGCGGCCGCTACCAGTGCCTGCACGTAGGGCGTGAGGCCCACGAAATAAGCGTCGGTCAGCCACAGCGTCTTGCGCGCCATCGACGCGATCAGCTGATCGAGCCGGTACATGCCGGCCGTAGCCGGCTGGGTGGCAATCAATCGCAGGGAGATATCGCCGACGGCCGCGGCGGGTTCCGGCAGGGGCACAAACTGCCGCAGCACGGCACCGGTTTCACGCCAGCTTTGCGCGAATGTCGCCTCCAGCTCCGCCACGACGGGACCGCGCAGCGCCACACCGGTGTCGCGCCACGGCGGCACATTGCGCGCCGGATCGCCCAGCCATTTCGCACTGATGCATACGCCTGACAGGAAGCCGTGCACGCCGTCGACCACCAAAAGCTTGCGATGATCGCGGCTGATCCAGCCGAACGGTTGCCCCAGCTGCGGCGGATTGAACACGCGCACCTCGCCGCCGGCCGCGCGCAATGGCGCCCAGAAGGAATGGCGCGACTGGCCCAGACAACCGACCCAATCCACCACTACAGCGACAAACACGCCGTTTCGCGCACGCTCGACCAGGGCATCGCGGAACGCAACGCCGACCTCGTCGTTGCGGATGATGTAGTTCTCCAGCAGCACTCGCTGTCGTGCACCCCGGATCGCCGCCAGCCAGGCGTCGTAGTGCGCGGAGGCGTCGATCAGCAGTTCCACCGCATTACCGTTGAGCAAGGGCGCGCCGGCGGTGCGGCTCAGCGCCTGTTCCGCCAGCAGGCGGATCGGCGTGGCATGGATCGGTGGCATGGGCATGCGTCGAGTTTAGGCGATGACCCGTATCGGCGTTGTCGTTGGCAAGCTTCTGGCATGATCCAGTGCATGCAGATCGAGCACCGCTACACCGATACCGATGCATGCGCGCGCTACCTCGCCGACGAACTGGGGGCGGATCTGCGCATTGCCGCGCCGCTGGGCCTGGGCAAGCCGCATGGACTGCTCAACGCGCTGTACCGGAACACCGCGGCCGATCCGATCCGGTCCATGCGTCTGTACACCGCGCTGTCGCTGACCCGGCCGCAGCCGTCGCCGGGACTGGAGCAAAGATTTCTCGGGCCGTTCCTGGAGCGCCACTTCGGTGCCGATCAGGTCGATCCGCAGTACGCGCTGGATCAGGCGCGCGGAGCGTTGCCCTCGAACGTCGAGGTGCATGAGTTCTACCTGCAGTCCGGCGCGCTGCTGCATTCGGGCTGTGCGCAGCGCAGCTATATCAGCCAGAACTACACCCACGTCGCCCGCGATCTGGTGGTGCAGGACATCAACCTGCTGGTGCAACTGGTGGCGCGTCGCGAGGGGCCGGACGGGGCGCGCTACAGCTTGTCGTGCAATCCGGACCTGACTCTGGATTTCATGCGCCAGGTACAGGACGCCGGCAAGCCGCGGCCGCTGTGCGTGGCGGTGGTGCATCCGGACCTGCCGTATCTGAGCGGCGAAGCCGAAGTGGCCGAAGACTATTTCGACGTGGAGCTGCGCCCGGAAACTTCGCCGCTACTGTTCGCATTGCCGCGGCAGCCGGTCGACCTGGCCGAGTACGCGCTGGGCTTGCATGCCAGTGCGCTGGTCAGGGATGGCGGCTGCCTGCAGATCGGCATCGGCGCGTTGTCCGACGCGCTGGTCAAGGCGCTGCTGCTGCGCCAGCAGGACAACACCGTGTGGCGACGCGCGCTGGTGGCGCTGGACCGGCGCGGCGCCACGCATGCGCTGGCCGGATGGCTGGGCGGCCTGGCTGCGTTCCAGGCCGGCCTGTATGGCGCCAGCGAGATGGTGATGGACGGCTTCATGCACTTGCAGCGCGCCGGCATCCTGAAGCGGCGCAGCTGGGACAATCTCGCGCTGGAGCGTGCCTCGGCCGCCGGTCGGCTGGCCGCCGACGTGCCGGGCGGACATTACCTGCGCGGCGCGTTCTTTCTCGGCTCGCGCGAACTGTACGCATGGCTCGACGCCACCGAAGCGGTCGATCCGGATGCGATCGACATGGGCCCGGTCTCCAACGTCAACCATCTGTACGGCGATCACCAGGTGCTGGCGACGCTGCAGCGGCGCGGTGCGCGCTTCTTCAACACGTGCATGATGGCGACCCTGCTCGGCGCCGCGGTGTCCGACACGCTGGACGATGGCGGCGTGGTCAGCGGTGTCGGCGGCCAGTACAACTTCGTGGCTATGGCGCACGAACTGCCGGAAGGCCGCTCGGTGCTGCTGCTGCGCGCGACGCGGCAGGTGCGCGGCGGGATCGAAAGCAACATTCGCTGGAATTACGGCCAGACCACCATCCCGCGCCACCTGCGCGACATCTACGTGACGGAATACGGCGTGGCCGACCTGCGCGGCAAGAGCGACAGCGAGTGTGTCGAGGCGATGCTGTCGATCAGCGACGCGCGTTTTCTCGATGCGCTGTGCGCGGAGGCGAAGGCACACCGCAAGCTGGCCGCGGACTTCGTGATACCCGACGCCTGGCGCCGGCATTCTCCGCGCTACCTGCGCGAGGCGCTGGCGCCGTTCCAGCAGAAAGGCCTGCTGCCGCAGTTTCCGTTCGGCAGCGATTTCACCGAGGTCGAGCAGCGCCTGCTGCCGGCGCTGAACTGGCTGAAAGCCTGCAGCAGCCACTGGCGTGGCCGATGGCGGTTGCTGCGCGCGATCTGCCGACCCGGTGCGGCGGCCGCTGACGAGGCCGAGGCGCTGGTGCGGATGGGGCTGGCCCACCCGGTCAAGCTGGCCGATCGTCTGCAGCGCCGCCTGTTGCAGGCGGCGCTGCGCCGCAAGCATTTGTAGGAGCCCGCTCGCGGGCGATGCTTCTGCCTGTTTCTGCATTTAGAGCGAAGAGCTTTCGTGCGCCTGTGGCGCCCGAGTCACTTTCTCTTTGTGTGGCCAAAGAGAAAGATAACCAAAGAGAAAGGCCACCCCGCTTGGCGCTTGCCGGGCTCCTGCCCGGCAAGTTCGTGAGCCGGGGCCGGGCTTTTCGACAGGGCTCCTGCCCTGGCGAAAAGGAGTCGACCTCCCTGTCGACTCCCGCTGCGCGGCCTGTCGACCCCGACTCACCGCCGCACAGGGGCCCCGGGTAGAGCAGCAGGCCATCCTGGCCCGCACTCGGTGAAAAGCAAAGCCTTGCTCTGCTATTGCTCTGGCTTTTCTGAAAAGTACGCGCAGGAGGCGCGTTGCTTTACCGGGGCCCCTCTGCAGCGGCGGGTGGGTGGAGGAACAGCCCGCAGGGTGGCCGGCACGGATGCCGGCCAGTTTGGCGTCAGCACAGGATGTGCTGTCGACAAACCCCGTAACCCACCCGCGGACTTTGCGGGCACGATGCCCGCAAAGCGCGTAAGCGGGGGGTCGTTTTCTCTTGGTTACTTCTCTTTTGGACAAGCAAAAGAGAAGTACCTCGCCCTCCGCAGGAGGACGAAAGCTCTTCGCTTCAAATCACCAACCAAGAACAAGAGCATCGCCCGCCAGCGGGCTCCTACAAGAATCGCCGAGCTAAGGTAAC